>Ga0208784_1000889_pt1 | contig 13293 bp, 15 predicted proteins | sample DEB19_08_DNA_FD_184531 | JGI IMG/M metagenome (GOLD analysis project Ga0208784, IMG submission 184531) | Aqueous microbial communities from the Delaware River and Bay under freshwater to marine salinity gradient to study organic matter... | ecosystem: Environmental > Aquatic > Marine > Coastal ... | reverse complement strand
GCAACAGGTGCTCGTACAATAGATGTGGGAGGTACGATTGGAAAGGTTGCTGTTCCTTGTGATGTTGGTGTTGAATTAATGGTGCCCACAATTTTAATTTTCTTTGTAGGCAATCCTGCAGTAACATTGATTTCAGAATCACCATACAAGTTAAGTTTGTCATTGGCACGAAGATTTACATCATCACCGGTGACACTAGATTTTTTCTTGGCTTTGATGTTCACATTTTCTTTCATGGATTGAACATTGAAGAATTCTTGTGCCTTAAGATTGATACTTCCGCCGGCAGTTACATCAAAGTTTTTTGCAACATTGAATGACATATTTTTATGCACATCGGCATTTAAATTGCCGTCAACTTGTAAATTCACATTGTTTTTCACATAGATGTTACAGTTACCTTCAACTGTGATATTGGCACGACCGCCAATGTAAATGTATCCGTCACGTTCATAAATTTCATAACCATCGCCAACAATTTTACGCACCATTGTACCATTGCGGTCAATTTCCATGAAAGTGCCTTCACGGTGATACCAATGCATTCTTTCATTATCAGGTGTGTCATCATATTCAATCACGTGGCCTGATTCTGTTTCTGTCACATGATTATATGGATACTTTGCATTATAAGGTGATTTTGGTTGACTCCAATCTCCTGCTGCACCGCGAGCAACAGGAACATCTAAAACTCTATCATCATCTTTGGCTCCAACCACAGTATCAGAAATTTTTTCACCACGAGCCAAACGATTAGTATCAGGTTCACCTATTCTCGTTACTCTAGGATATACATTGTTTGGGTCATGAAATCCTTGATTGGGCGGAATTTGTCGTAAGGCAGTATTTGTAGGTTGAGCTTCTACATTTGAAAATTCTGAGAAGTTACGAGGGCGGTCACCTGACAAATCTTGCTTAGGAGCATCTAAAGCAGGAACTTCAGATGCGGGGATAGAAGCAGCAGCCTCATCCAAGGCATTGATATCGGCTGCGGGTTCGGGAGATTGTTGTCCTGCCAAAATACCTCTGGTAGCTCTATCAAAAACTTCTGTAGCTTGCCTACCAATAATTGAGCCTAGCAATCCTCCTACAGCAGATATTCTACGAGCATTTTTACCAAAGATACGTTGTAAAATCAAATACCCTGCAATTTGTGATTTCTCAGTTATTTTTGCCAAGGCGAAAAATCTAAAATTGGTTTTCCAATCTTTTAATAAGAAACGATATGACAAAAACTTTTGTAATTCGCGCAAACGAGTTAAATCTTTAGGACTTAAAATTTTTCCTAAAAATGTTTCTACCCAAAGATTTTTATTGGCAAGAACATACCAGTGTAATGCTGAACGCAATTGAACTGGAATTTTTTGATATCGCTCATCTGATATAATACCTTCAACCACACAACTTTTGGCCCAATCTTCATCGCCTCGAAGTTGTTGCCATAAATCTACTGCATTTTGTGCAATAACACCTATGGCAATTAAATCTTTTACAGTTAAACCATATAAACCAATTTTACCATCATCAGTTATGGTGTCTACTGCATGATTATATCCTTGCGCCAAATATTCTGTACGAATTTCATCTTCAATCAGCAATTGAATATTTTCTACATCTCGCGGATCCAAATCACCTACATATCCTTCTCTACTTCTGGCGGGGGAAGAAATTCTGGCATTTGGGGTGGGTGATAGAACTGCCGCACCTGTGGATGGGTCAATGAAAATTTCATCATTGGATGTTAATAAACTATTGCTGTATAATGGAATATCTTCGAATGAAGAATATCTCTTTGCCATCTCAGATTCATCGGGAGTGACAAAGAAAGGATTATTTTTAATGTTAGCTAATAGTTGACCTAATGTTGATTTATCAACAATAACTTTTTGGCAATCTTCAATTTCTTGAAGTATTTTTGTCACATCGGTAGGAGTAAGTAACCCTTGATAATTTTGCTCAACTAAAGTTTGTAACGTAGGTGAGCAATCAATCAAGGCACTCAATGATTCAACAGTGACGCCTTTAAGATTTCTTCGTACTTCATTTATAATGAAACGATTATCAGCCATGTTTATTGTTCGGTTACTTGTTCATTTAAACGTGCAACTTCTTCTTCATCTCGTTTGGCAATTAAATCAATGGTTGGAATGGCATTGGTAGATAATCCTTTTGCCGATAATGTAAGAGGTGTAGAAAATGCCTCAGCCAATTTTTGTAATAATGCAATAAGATTAAGAGGCTCAGACCGTCCAGGGAATGTCCCTAACATAATCGGTATTTGACAATCTTCACCATCAATAAAGAATCCAAAAATCCAGGTTCCTTCGACAGGACCAATAGGAGCTTGTCCAATACCGGTCACTGATGCCGATGTGATGGGCATCAAAGGCATTGCCCAAGGCAAATCTTCTGTAGGTAAGATTGATTTGTCTGCTGTATGATATCCTGCAACACGAACTCGACATCTTCCTAATTTTTCAGGATCCTTTCTATCCTCGACAACTCCCATGAACCAATGAAAGGCGCCATTTCCATAAACAGTATTCATATTACACCAAGGTGTTTGCTAAAGATTCTTTTACTAATTCCAACTTCATAGTATATTTTTCTCTTCCCATGATATGTCGTACTGCAACCACTAGATAACTCCCTGAAAGGTATGGATCAATTAAATCTTGTAGTTGTTCATTTTCATTTTTTTCACCCATTCGAGGGTAATAGAAATTCACAACTTCACCTATTTCCACACCACAAAATCCAGGAACTGTAATTTCAACACGAAGATTACTCAAATCATATAATAAACTATTTCGTTGTAACACCCAGTTTTGATAACTAGGATCCACATAATCATTGAATAATTTTCTATGTTTTGTTTTAAATGTTCTATATGAATACACGCTACGTGTTTGATTTACATTAAACGCAGGTCGTGCTCCATCTGTATGTTTAAATGTCTCAAAATTGCTAGGATAATCAAAAATGTATTCTTTGTAATCTTTTGTGTTAATATCTATAACGTGCATATTTGATGATAAGTGACCAAAATCTTGACTACGTAAAGTGTCACCCATTGTTGGAACAGTTACATTTTCAACTTTTTCATATCCTTTGGCAACAGAAGTGCCACCTCGTTTTTTCTTAATTAAATCAATGGCAGCATCATCCAACCCATAGTAATAACTTCTTCTGTTTCTAGGATTGGATTGCTTTTCAATAAGATTGTCTATACTACCAAAATAAAATCCCTGAGAAGTTTCCCAGAACATCACATTGGCACCTTCTGTTGACCCATCAATGGAATGTGATGCCATCCAATTAATGGTTTTCAAAGGAGACCACATGGCAGCAACAAATGTCACCTTAGATTTAAATGGACGATTGCCACCCACGTTCAATTGATTTAAATTTCTTTTTGGAATGGCTTCTTTCCAATCAGGAGATAACAATGAGTTATTTTTTGATAGCCCAGAAGGAAAAGGATAACTTTTATCCCATAAACGAGGAAGCTGAAGATATTCTGTAAAGATATTATTTACTATATCATCGGTGGAACCAGTAAATTTCTTTGAAAGATAGGTAACGTTATCAATCATGCCCTCTAATGACATGAAATGAATTTCATACATTTGTTGTCTATCCTGTGATGTTGCAGTTCTATTTTCAACAGAATAAATGTAGAATGCACGTTGAATTGATACATTGTCAAAACCTGGTACGTGACAACGTATATTCATGATTTCTCTTCCTATGATAGGAATAGACCCAAAAAGATTTAAGTTATCTGCAAAAATAGCAGTTCCTGATAGCACATTGGAAAAAACATCTTCAAAAATAGAAAATGTTTCCACATATTGTGTGATGTTATATTGCTCTCCTTTTTCAGTAAACAGAGCAATTTCATCAACAATAATTGACCCAGGACGAATTGATTCTTGATTCATAATTAAACTTCTTTATTCAAGACACTATAAAATTCTTTGATGAACTCATCTATAAATGCAGGATTTAATACTTTTATATTTCTTTTGGCTTCATTTAATTCTTGTTCATAATCATATATAGTGACTTCATATTGTGTACCTGCTAACACTGCAACAGTATCGTAATCTTCAACATAATCAGTTTCTACGTTACGATATTCATATGCATCATCTTTTGATTCACCTGGATATTTAAATGTAATTTTTTCTCGTAGTTCATTTTCTGTCAAAGGCCATTGTTCATATGGATTTGTAATGTTATTAAGCATTAACAATACCCAATGATAAAAAGGTGTGCCATAAAATTTTTGAGACACTAATTCAGGGGTTTCTTCATCTTCTACTGTGTAAGGAACAAGCACAGAAACATTCTTTGTGTATTTTTCAACAACATTCACCCGACGAAAAAAATCAACAATGGCTTTTGCGTCCGAATTTGTTTCTTGAAGAAATCCATTATCATTTACAGTGTATCCAGAACGATATACATCTACTGTACTCGTAGCACTTGCAACAACGTTGCTTGCAGATTCTTCAAGAAGAAGTTCTGTGTTGCTATTCACAACACCTACATATCCCAAAGAAGTTTTTACACCTAAAATAGTTACAAATAATTGTGAACCCACAGGAGCTTCAATAATGAAATTTGTTCCTGTACCTGTGACAATTTTAGAATTGCTGGTTGTTGTTATAGTTCCTGTAAGTGTGCTAGAAACCGTTGCAATGGCATCAATGGTTGCCAAATATAATGGAAATTCAGAAAACATTATAGATTCCTTTCGGCTGCAGCATTTGCAGTAAGAGGTACAATTTCCTTAAATGTGAGGCTTAATCCTATTTCTGCAGGAGTTCCGTCACTGTTTATAAAAGTTACAAAGTCATTGCCCCCATAACGAACACCCACATCAGTTAACACACACGTTCCAATACCTGAAACGTTTTTATTTGTTTGATTTTTATACATATATGTCAAAGTATATTCGGCTGGATATACCAAATAGAATGCATCATTGCTTCGTACAGGTAACATGGTTTCACGAAGCAACTTAATTAATTCTATTATTTGATTTGCTTCATCAGTGCTATCTGGGAGAAAGGTGAAATTGAATGTGAAATTTCTATATTCAACACTACGAAACAATTGTTGTTTATATGGATTTCGAATTTCGCCTCTTGCTGTTTGTGAAGCTCCTTCAACATTTAATCCAGTAACTTTTGTAGTTTTCTGTCTTGCAAGTTCAGCTAGTTTATTGCCTGGACTTGCTCCCCCCGTGGCTAAAAATTCTCCCATGTCTTGGGATTCCCATGTTGTTCTATAATTAGTTTGTGGGGGCTCTTGTAAACCTAATCCAATCACGGAACTTAAGGTGGAGAATTCACCTTTACCTAATGCATCATCCACTGCACCTGTTGTAGCACCAACAACTGCTGCACCTAAGGCCGCTGCCCCTAGTGCCAATCCACCGGTGGCAATTGTTGCCAAAGAAAGAGACAACCCACCCACAATTGTTGTAGCAATACCTACGCCTGCAGCACCTGTTGCTACACCAGCTGTTAATCCACCTTGTGTAGCCCGTGTAAAGCCACTACTAGGATCCACACGGTCTCCTGCGGCGGCTTCAGGAGATACGAAACTACCAGATGTTCCGCGTGTTACTTTTTCTACTTGTGCATTATTTCTTTTATGAATTTCAATTTTCAACCAATGAGGGTATTCATCCAATTCTCCGAGACCCCGAGGATATCGAAATGATTGTACTGTGCCTCGTTTCAATTGGTAATATTGAGAGACATCGGCAGGAGTATCTTCACGATTGGCGCCTGGAGATGAACTAGGAACCGTTCGTAATGAGTCTGTTAAAATACTACCACGACTTGATAAGGGATTTTGGTCTGCCATCTAAATAGTCCTTGAGAACGATTACACATTATTTATATGGCTTATACAAAAGATACGTATAGAGGATTGTTTATACCAAAAAATCCTCAAAAATATTTAGGTAATGTTCATCAAATCGTGTATCGCTCAAGCTATGAGCTTCGATTCATGAAATGGTGTGATTTTAATGAAAATGTTTTACAATGGGGAAGTGAGGAAATTGTCATCCCCTATACCAGTCCTTTGGATGGTAAAATTCATAGATATTTTGTGGATTTCTTCATCAAGATTAGAAATCGGGATAACAACATCAAGAAATATCTAATAGAAGTGAAACCCTATCGGTTCACACAAGAACCTGTTGCTCCACAAAGAAAAACAAAAAAGTTCATCAGCGAAGTGTATCAATGGGCTGTGAACAATGCAAAATGGGATGCGGCTAAGAAGATAGCCAAGAACAACGGATGGGAATTCATGCTCATTACAGAGAAAGACTTAGGACTTTTACAAAAGTAAGATAAATACTAGTAGCAGTTAAATTCATCCAGACATAGTAATTTTAACACCGTGTCAAGTAGTAGTCAAGCCCCAATTTCACCACTTTATGCCATCAAAAAATCCATTTGAACAAATACGATTAGACGCTGAAAGAGGTTCCACCACGAAATCTTATCAGTGGTACATGGCGCAAATTCGTAAATTAGGGTTGAACACAAGAAAACCTCGAGATGTGATGCGCTCATCTATTGGTGAAATGGTATCTACTGTGAGATGGGGTGATATGTATTTGTTCATGTATGACCCAAAATTGAAACGACAATTGCCTGTATATGACAAGTTTCCTTTGGTGATGCCATTTCGTATTGTACCTGGTGGATTTTATGGATTGAATTTACATTATCTTCCACCTTTATTACGTATGCGCTTATTGGGTAAATTGTTGAATTTGTCAAATGAAAAACAATTATCTGAAACCACACGGATAAGAATGAATTGGGATATTTTAAAAAGTGTTGCACGATTTCCAGAAGTTCGCCCCTGTGTAAAACGTTATCTAACCCCATATGTTCGTTCACGTTTTTTGCGTGTGAATCCTGAAGATTGGAAGGCAACCATTATGTTGCCTATTGAAACATTTATTGGTCAAGAAAAGAGTGAAGTATATGAAGATTCAAAGAGTTACATTTCAGACATCACCTAACATAGAGAACTTTCATGCCTAGTGTACAAGACTTCATAAGTGAAGTAAAGAAAAGTGGTTTAGCTCGCACAGATAAATTTAAGGTGGAGATATTTCATCCAACTGGGATACCTCTTACCAATACACTTGAAATAGGAAAGACAGTTTCTTTATTTTGTGAAGAAGCCACGATTCCAGGATTAACAATTGGTACCCGAAATGCAAGATTGCATAACTTAAATGTGCAACGCCCTGCCACAATTGATTATGGTGGTGATAGTGCCAATTTTCAATTTCTTGTGGATGGTTCTTGGAATGTAAGAAAGTATTTTGATTCTTGGATGTCATATATCATTGGAAATACTCGTGAAGTAACACCATATAAAAATATCATAGGTGCTGTACAAGTAATGGCAATACATGAAGGAATGGAAACAGGAGAATATGCCGAAGTTGTAAAGTATGGAGTTCAATTGGAAGAAGCATACCCAATTTCCATGGGTCTTATGCCAGTTGCATATTCAAATACATTCATTCATCGTTTAAGTGTAACATTTGCGTTTAAATATTGGAAAACATTATAATTTAAAGGACATATTATGAAGATTAATCATTTACCCACATTTGAAGTGACATTACCATTAAGTAAAGATGTAGTGAAATTTCGTCCCTTCGTTATGAAAGAAGAAAAGTTATTATTGATGGCGGCAGAAAGTAAAGATGAAAAAGATGTGTTTCACGCCATTGATTCTGCTGTAAGAGGTTGTACATTTGATAAAGTATCTTGTGATAGTCATTCCATGGTTGATGTACAATATTTGTTTCTTCAAATTCGCGGGAAGTCTGTGGGAGAAGAATTGGAATATAATTTGATTTGTGGTGAGTGTAGTAGTAAAACACCTGGGTTTTTAAATCTTGAAGAAATTAAAGTGAAAGAAGTACAGGGACATTCAAATAAAGTCAGCATTTCCAATGATGTTGTTGTTACCATGAAATATCCCAAAGTGAAACATTTAGCAGTCTTATCACAGGAAGATTCTGATATTGAAAAAGTATATGATGTTGTTGCTGAGTGTATTGAAACCATTCAAACAAGTGAAGAAGTATTTTCTTTAGACAATTCTTCTTTGAAAGATATGCGTGAATTTGTTGACAATCTCACTGCAGCACAATTTGAAAAGATACAGAAATTCTTTGGTACCATGCCCGCTATTCGTCACACTATAGAATTCAATTGTAAGGGATGTGGAAAAATTAATCAAATTGTTTTGGATGATATTGTAAATTTTTTCGGATAACTCTTTCCCATGATTCACTGATGAATTTTTATCATACCAATTTTGTGATGATGCAGGAACATAAGTACTCTTTGACTGAACTTGAAGGTATGATGCCATGGGAAAGAGATGTGTATATAGGATTGTTGTTGAAGCATTTAGAAAGAAAGGCAAACAAAAACAACTCATAACAAGATAGAACAATGGCAAAACCTAAAAAAGAAAAAAAATCAGAATTGGCAAAAGCTGTGAAAAAGGCTATCCTTGGTAAAGACGTAGGTATGGGAATGTCCACAGAAGAAGCCACAAAATTAAATGTTGAATTTGCCACAACAACCGCACAAAAGATGGGTGCAACATTAGAACAATTTGCGGCTGAAGATGCTCTATCAGAAAGTGATAAAAATATTTTTTCTAAAATGCTTTCCACATTACAAGGTATTGCAACTAGTACAAAGGATACTTCTAAAGAAAGACAACAAATAGAAAATCTTTTAGCTAAATTGGTTGCTAAAACTGAACTGGATATAAAAGATTTACAAGATGAATTGAAAATAAAAGAAGAAGCCTTGAAAGAAGCATTGAAAAGAGAAACCGTTACTGACGAAGAAATAAAAGTTCGAACTGAAGAAATATTGGAATTGAAAAAAGAAGTTTCAAAGAAAGAAGATGTTGCTGCAAAAACCAGAGAGTTGGCAACCGAAAGAAAGGTGACAACACCTCAAGAATTAGTGAAAAAAGATGTGATGACAATATTAGGTAAATATCTACCTGGCACAACATTTGAACAAAAAGAAGGTGAAGGATTTACAGAAATGATTGGGAGAACCTTCAAAGAAACAATTGCAGAAGGTCCTCAAGGCATTTTAAATGCCATTCTAGGTAAAAAACCTTCAGAACCTTCATTTGAAGAAATGGTGAAAGGACAAAAAACTGCTGAATCTCTTGGAGGACTAAAGGAAAGTACTCTAACAGGCATATTCACCAAGATGGAAGGATTGTTAACTCGTAGTGTTGAAATTCAAGAAGAACAACTTGAATTGATAAAAGAAGCAGACGAGGAAACAGACCGTGACCAAGCAGAAGTAACACCTTCTGAACAATTGGATTTGTTTGCCGCTGATGACCAATTGGATTTATTTAATGCTCCTCGTGATGTTCCTATCAAGGGAGATATTGAAACAAATGCTGTGTTGACACCTAGTGCTGTTAATTCAGAACAAATGGAAATGTTGTTTGACCAAAAAGAAGAAAAAGAAAAAGGTAGTGGTGTTGCTTCTTCCATAGGGTCTTTATTAACAGACATGGTAATGAAGAAATTCATTCCAGGTATGGCAGGTGGAGGAGAAGTACAAGGAACAGGAACTCCTACCGGAGACAATATTCTGACTCGTCTTTCTCCTGGAGAGTTTGTAATGAACGCCGCAGCAACCCGAGGGTTGGGTGTAGGAGCATTGGAAACAATGAATAGAACAGGTGCCGTAGTGGATAATGTAACTGAGCAGGCTATGAATCCTCCAGCACCTCCTGCCACACCGTCAGTGATTAATAATATCACTACACCAGGCGAAGCACCTAGAGGAAGAAGTATGGAACTTCCTTCTGCCACAGTGCGAACATCAGAAAATAGTTTTATACGTTTTCAAAATAAACGATTTGTTCACATATAAAAAAGAAAAGAGGGGTCGTTAAGACCCCTCTTCCTTTTATACTCAATCTTCAGCTAACTTACTAAAGTAACTGAGTGTATCGTCATCGTCCTCATCAGGAACAGATGACTTTGGTTGTGGGGCCCGAGCAGCCCGTGGAGCCGGAGCCGCTGCCACTGGCTCATCCTCCATACGGCTTTCAGAAATTCTGTCGGCAGTCACACCTGTCGGAGCACCCTTTAATACCATATCCAACTTCTTCTTCAACTCATCGTAGCTCTTGAAGTTCTTCGGATCAACGAATTCTGCAAGTGAATGTTGTTGATTCCAAATGGATTCAATCACAGCGTCATCATCGGCAATAGCCGAAATAGGTTCAAATTCAGACTTGTCATAGTTACGATAACCTTCCACGTTACGAATCTTCAACTTGAAGTTGGCACCCTTCCAGAAATCGAATGGATTAGTAGGATCCTCATCCTCAAACTGAGGTTGCATCACATCCTTAATCTTATCGAAAATCTTCTTGCCAAACTTGTACAAGAACACCTTACCCTCGTTCTGAGGATTGGCAGAATCCTTGATGACAAGAATGTTTGAGATATATGTGAGCTTACGCTTTTGCTTACGAGCAATTTCCTTATTGCTCTCAATCCCTGAATTCCAAAGTTCTGTGTTCAATTCAGAAACGGGATCAGGTTGATTCAAAGTGGTCAAGCTGTTCTCAATGTACCAGCGACCTGAAGGACCTTGAAATCCATGATTCCAAACACGAACCCAAGGAAGCTCTTCTCCCTTTGGAGGCATCAAGAAACGAATCACGGCATAGCCGTTGCCTGCCTTGTCTACTGCCGGGCTCCAGAACCGGTCATCATCACGGCGTTCACCTGAAGCGGGCTTTGCAATCTTTTCAACCTCTTTCATGAGGTTATCGAAGTTGCCACGATTCTTGCGTAAATCTGATAAACTACTGAATGTCATTGTATTTCTCCTTGTATGACGGTGTATGAAACGGTGTGTGTAATGTATGTACTGCCATTACGATTTAGTACTCCTCATCAAACTCATAACGAATGTTGTCCCCATAATCTTCATCCTCATCGTCTAGCATATCATAGATAGCCTTTCGATGCTTACCAAACTTATCCTTTTCAATTCTCTTAGGCTTTTTAAATTCACGATACTCATCATCATAATCTGAATCACGAAACTTACGCATAAAACGCCTTACTTGTAATCATTGAAAATTTTTCCTTGTCTATTTTTATAAAGGGTGAGTACTTATAAATGGTTCTTGAAACTGAAGTCCAAACAGGGTCCAACACAAGTTGTTCATCTACTACAGTTATAAATCTATATAATTTATTTAGAATAACAAGTGTCTCTAACCGACATTTTTTACCACAATATGCCTTCAGTATCACCGGATGCCCAGAAGAACAATCCCAGGCATCCTCTACGTTAACCACTTGACTTGCAAGATATTCCACATCTTGTTTATATGTGTAGGTGAGACTATCTTGAATTTTTTGCCATTCCAGATATACTTCATGCCCCTGTGGTTCATATAAGGCACCCCATTCACTACCATTCAAAAAGTTTGCCACTAAGTAACCCATGAAAGCATCTTCATTGTAATTATAGGTTTTCATCATTTTCTGCAAATGCTTACCAAATTTTTCTTTTACTCCTGACTTTGGCGATTTAGGTGGTACGCCATTCCGTATATCATAATTGTCAGTTGTAAAATGTAGGCGCAAGGCGGTGTACAACTTATATGCGCTTTCTGTATTCATACAGGTAATTTAGCAGTTTTCTTTAAAAGATTTGCTTCTTCAGCTTCAGCTTGAATTTTTTCTTTCAAAGAATTTGAAATCATTGATGCAATGGCAACCGGGTCAATGTCCTTGTCTGAACAATATTCAAGTAGTGTTTCCATACAACCAATCTTTCGACGAATCGCCTCACGTTCAATGAAAATGGAAAAATCTTGACTATTGGTAAATTCTTTGGTTATTAAATATTCCACTGATAATTCATTGGACTTATTTTTTTCAGTTTTCTTTTTCATATAGTTGAATAAAAAATGTGGTTTCCAATTTGAACAATTCTTTTTGCAAATGTCCAATTGGGTTGTATGCTTGTGTTATGAAAATATAACGCATTATCTAAACTAACAATATGAAGGTCATTTGTCAAGACTTGTTTTGCAATTTCCAATGATTGGTCATATGCATGTTGGTTGAAACGTGTTTTAGGACCACACGTCCAAGAAAATTGACAACCGCGAGAATTTCTTTGGTAGACAACTCCACATATAGTTTTAGGAAATTGTTTATGGCGAACACGATTCATCGTAACAACAGCTACCGCCAATTTACCTAAATATGGTTCTGCTGGTGCCTCATAGAAAATATTTTCCGCCAAACATTTCAATTCTTTTTCTGAAATTAAATTATGTTCTGGAATATTTTGTACTATATTTGCACGATTTGCACGTTGTGAAAATGGCATACACAAAAATAATAAAAATACCACAATAACAATAGGATGCTTTTTCATACCTACCTCCTAATAATTAAAGAGTTGAAAATCATCGTAAAACAGATGTTCCACTAACTCACGAAACACAGGCGTATTGAAATTTAAATGTGTAAGATGCTTTTTCTTTATTTCCCCAACTCGTTCTATTTTTGTTGTATCAAATCCTAGTTCTGTTTCTAACCATGCATTAAATACATCCAGTTCTTCATAACGAAACCATTTCATTTTTGGATGATATGCCCAATAGGTTTGTGTTTTGAAAAAGGATGCGTAGTAGTTGTAAAATTCAACACCAAATATATCACCCAAAGATTTATCATTTTTAGGATGACAATTTTTGTGAAAGTTTTCTACAAGAAAATTTGCCATATTGTCTATGGTATCCCATGGCATTTTTCCTGGATGATTTACACAATCAATTTCAGTACATTGTGAATTTAAATCCGCCAAATGATTTAACGCTGATATAAAACGTGTAATGGGATGGCGAACCACTGTAAAACCAGAATGTTGCTTTTGGTGTTGAACGTATATTTCATTAAAAGTTTTGTGAAAATGAAAAAATCTATCACCATTCTGAATGATTTCATCTTCTTCGTGTGGAACCAATAATTTAGAATAAGCACGGGTCCCTGTTTTAGGTATTTTTACCCAAATCCATTTTGAATCATTTATTTTTGAAGATATTATCATTCTCTAACCGCCTTATTACGTTATCTGCAATGACCTTATGACACAATTTAGATGGGTGATAATCCATCCTAGGTTTCTTAAAGTTAAC
>Ga0208784_1000888_pt1 | contig 13302 bp, 17 predicted proteins | sample DEB19_08_DNA_FD_184531 | JGI IMG/M metagenome (GOLD analysis project Ga0208784, IMG submission 184531) | Aqueous microbial communities from the Delaware River and Bay under freshwater to marine salinity gradient to study organic matter... | ecosystem: Environmental > Aquatic > Marine > Coastal ... | reverse complement strand
AGGGCGCTCAATGGTGTGCATCATTTGTAAACTTTTGCCTTGACTCTGCAGGCGTAAAGGGTTTGCCTTTTACCGGATCGGGTTTGGCTCGTCACTTTGCAACTCGCAATAAGACAATCAAGGCAAAGGATGTGATAGCAAACAATATGGAGCTACCACCGGGCACTATCATTGTATGGCGAAGAGGCACTACGCCTTTTGGTCATGCAGGCATAGTTGATAAGTGGAAGGGCAAAAAGGGTACGACCGTTGAAGGCAATACAAGCTCGGGGCTTAAGGGCTCGCAGCATGATGGTGATGGGGTTTGGGGAAGGACTCGCACTATCAACCCTACGAATTACTTTAGAATAACGGATTTTGTTGTCTATTAAAAATAAAATTTCTAAGTCCCTTGACAATACCCTTATATTTGAACTGCCTTTATGGCACTCCTAATCTCATGCCTTCACTCCGCAGGGGCTTACTTCGGTGAGCCCTTGTTTAATGCGATAGATACAATGGACATATTCAGTGAGATGCTACGCAATATAGTAGCTACGCTGGTCTCAACGGTGACGATAGTAGTGATGTTCTTTAGGTTCATGAACCGCGAACGGTTGCAACATGCAAAGCAAATAGCTGACGTTATTGAGAAGACCGCAAAACATGTATTTAATACAAGCACCCTTGAGAACAGGGTAGCACAACTTGAGAAGCAAGAGAAAGAACAAGCTGAAGACATCAAAGAGCAATTTGCTCTGGTGCATTCAAGACTTGATCAAATCTATACCATCATTGCAGGCTTAAACAAGTGAGCTTACATTTTGGACTGAAACATTGGAATGAGCCTACACCCGCGAAGATACGCAGGGTGGCAGGCGCTCTTGCCGCCGCTGGCATTGCCGGATGCGGCTTTGCTTATTTGAGGGACAACAAAGCATTAGCTTTGACTTTGCTTGGTCTTGCAGTTGGAGGTTCTTTTGTTGCTAAACTATTTACGGACAAGCCATGAGACGTGATCGCTATAACATAACGATTTACAAAGGTGAGACATTGAGCATTGTTGTTGAGCTTGATGATGCGACCGGCGCGGCGATCAACCTAACCGGTGCTACGCTTACGGCTCAATGCAAAGTAAAGTCTACGAATACAAACTTATTCAGCTTTAACACTGCAATCACTGCGCCTGCAACGGATGGCAAGTTTACACTCTCTTTACCGGCTGCAACAAGTGCGGGGCTTACACCGCAGAAGGGATTAGCGTATGATGTGAAGATCGCCTTTGCAAGTGGTGATGTAAAGTATTGGCTTGGTGGTGATGTAGAGATTATTGATACGGTGACTGCATGAGCTTGTCTAATGATAGTGTGATCATTACGGCAAAGAGCGAGGCAGTCAATATAGGCATCCAGCCTTCGACCGGTGATGTAGATATAACCACGATACCACAGTATATTACTGTGCAGGTCGGAGCTACTGTTACTACATCAAGTGGAAGTTTTATTATTGGTGAGACTCCGAGCGGTGTGGTGAATGGATCAAATGCAACCTTTACAACCGCGCAAAATTTCGTGCCTGAAAGTGTGCAAGTGTTTATCAATGGGGTATCGCAGACAAACGGCGTGGACTATACGACATCAGGCACTACAACAATCACACTTAACGTATCGCCAGTGAGCGGTGACTATATTAGAGTAAACTACAAATTAGGATAATACAATGCCAGAAACCACAATAGCAGGCCGCCAGATACGCGATGGAGCGATAACGAATACCAAGGTCGCGGCGGGTGCGGCAATCGATACAAGCAAACTTGCAGACGGTGCAAACTTTATCAAGAAGGATGGCACGGTCGCCATGACCGGCAATCTTGACTTCGGTAATCAGAAAGGGGTCAATGTTGCAACTCCGACTTCAAATGGCGATGCAGCGAATAAGAGCTACGTTGATACACTCATCAACGGCTTGCCTTCGGCATATCGCTATCGTAACGTTCATGCTGCTACAACGGGAAATATCAACTTAAGCAATCCAGGCACTGCGGTCTTTGATGGTCATACGCTTGTGACCGGTGATCGCTTGCTTGTATGGCAGCAATCAACACAAAGCCAGAATGGTATCTACGTTTTTGATACAAGCTCAACCGCACTCACAAGAGCAAGCGATTCAGATGCATGGGATGAGCTTGTAGGTACGCTTGTGTATGTTGACCAAGGTACGACCTATGGCGAGGCACGATTCTTTTGTACGGCAAATACAGGCGGTACGCTTGGCTCGACTGCAGTTACTTATGTTCAGGATGGCAGCGGTACTCTTTCAACAAGCAACTTCGTAACTGAAGAGACTCCGAGTGGCTCAATCAATGGTAGCAATACTGCTTTCACTTTGGCGAACACTCCGACCGCTGGCACGTTGAAGCTTTACTTGAACGGCTTACGCCTTAAGTCAGGTGCAGGCAATGACTATACATTATCAACAGCTACAATCACCATGACCACAGCGCCGGTATCAGGAGATGTTTTACTTGCTGATTATATGAAGTAATTGAATGGCTACAACAAAACTAAATAACGGTCAACTCCCTACCACTTTAAGCAGCAAAACAATTGATAGTAGCAATACTATCAATACCGATCTTACCAAGCTCTCTATTACGGGTGGTACGAATGGTCAAGTCTTGAGCACTAACGGAAGCGGCTCACTATCATGGGCTACGGCTGGGGGTGTTAGTGATGGTGACAAAGGTGATATTACTGTAAGCTCATCAGGTGGTACGTGGACAATTGATAATGGTGTGGTCACTTATGCAAAGCTGCAAGATGTTAGTGCAACAAATAGACTTTTAGGTCGTGCAAGTTCTGGCAGCGGTGATGCTGAAGAAATTACTATCGGTAGTGGATTGAGTGTAAGTGGCACTACTTTGAGTGCGCTTGGCGCGCCGATTGCAGTTGTAACAAAGACTGCAGATGAAAGTGTTACTTCATCAACAACATTTCAAGATGACGACCACTTATATTATGCTATGACGGCTAATAAAACATATTTTATTGAAGGTTGGATAATAGCTAAAAGCGCAAGCACTACTACGCCTGTTAACGGGAAAGCTGCATTGGCGGGGAATAGTGAAGGACATGTAGGGTCATTTGGTAATCCAGCTAATGTTGACGGTACGACAAATTTCAACAGTATTAGTACGGGCTTAGCGCCTGCTAATATGCCTACTTTCCAAGTGTTCTATGCAACAATTAGACCGTCAATTAATTTTACAGTACAATATAGATGGGCTCAAGCTTCACCATCTACAAATACTATAACTGTAATGCAAGGAAGTATGCTTAGAATTTGGGAAGTAGCATAATGGAAATAACATTCTATAAACAAACCGAAGCAGTTAACGATGAAGGCGTGCCCGTTATGCTATGGAAATTCATTGACCAAAACGGCAATCTTTGGAATACTGAAACGGCAATCGATGGCACTGAAGAAGATGCAGCGAGTATCATTTTAGGCTCGATGCAGAGTGCCTAGAAAAAAAAACATACGCCCTCGGATGGATGCCGAAGACTATGCACAATGGCAAAGACTACAGGGCAAAGAGGTTACACTTGAAGGCGTTGAGTCAGCTTGGCTTATTGAGCTTGAGGATGGTAGGGACGAGGTGGCTAATGCGGTCAAGGTTGAAGGTAAGACCGCCGTTCTTTGTGATATTCATTTAGGTGTGCATGACAAGCAGGCAATTGTTGCTGCTTTGAATTACATCAGACGTGAGAAGGTTGATACAATCATTCTCAACGGCGACTTGATAGACGGTGCTCGTATCTCTCGGCATCCTAATACACCGGATCAGCCGAAGTTCCTTGAGGAGCTCGAACTTGCAAAGGCATTTTTGAAAGGTTTGCGTGCAGATTTTCCAGCGGCTCGGATCTTGTTCAAGCTCGGCAATCATGAGGATCGTCTCGAGGCATACCTAATGAAGAACGCCGCAGAGCTTGCAGGCCTTGTAGACTTTAACAAGCTACTTGATCTTGAAAATTTAGGCATAGAGCTTGTGAGCTCAACGGGATTTATCAAGCACCCTGGTACGTATATCGTGCATGGGCACGAGATGCGAGTAAGCGGTGGTATCAATCCGGCTCGATCTCTTTTGCTCAAAGCATTTGATAATACAATCATGGGGCACGTGCATAAAAGTACGCAAGCAAGTGGCAAGAATATGAGTGATGTATTCATCCGTACTCATACAATCGGCTGCTTGTGCAAACTTAAGATGCACTACATGCCTCACTCAAATAGCAATCACGGCTTCGGAATTATCGAAGCAGATGGCAAGGTGAGAAATATGTGGATAGTGAACGGGATAGTAGAATGAAGAGAGACTATAAACTTATTGGGCTTGTGCTTGCATTGTTCTTGCTAATTATTGCAGGCTTTGCCGGTGGCTTTGAACTTGCGAGCCGCAAGGCTTTGCATCATCGCGATACAGTCAAGATCGTGCAAGTGATTGAGCGGCCCGTAACAATACGGGATTCAGTGCATACAAAGAGCATCTTAATCAAGACGCATGATACAACGTACTTTATTGACAAGCCGGTCAGCATCCCTTGTGGTGATACGAGCTTTGTAGCTCAAAGTGATTCAGTAATCACAGCAACAAAGGATACTATCAATATGGCTTTTGCCTATGCAAATCGTAAGGGCTATTTCAGCTTGGTATTCAAGCCGCGCCCTGACTCGATAATCACTGTGCAGCTGCCAGTGGTCAAGACTGAAACGAAAACAGAATGGGCATGGCTTCTTGGTTTATTTGGTTTAGGTTTAGGAATCGGATCGTATGCCGGCAAATAATGCGCATAAAATAAAAGGACAAGGCTTTCATACCAACCCTGAAAGGATCAACCGTAATGGTAGGCCAAAGGGATCGGTCGTATATGTAAGAGACCTTGCAAGGATGGCAGCTGAAGAACTTGCAAAGCCAGGCAAGACAAAGGAGACCGTCGCGGCTGAAGTGATTCACATGCTGATCCACAAAAAGATATTGGAGAAGGAAGACATGGCAGCAATGAAGGTGCTGCTTGATTTGTTGAATCACTTGAATAATCAAGTAGCTGAACAAGGCAAGATGGTTATTGAATGGGGTGCTAAAATTGGACAAAGTAATCAAGATATATCCGCATGAAAAACAGCTTGAGATACTTCGCAATCGGAAGCGGTTTAATGTTGTTAGGTGCGGGCGTCGCTTTGGTAAGTCTTATCTCGCTTTTGCTCTTGCCCTTGAAAAGATGCTTGAGATTGATGGCGCGTATGTTCTCTACACCGCGCCCTCATACACCGAGCTTACAGGTCGAGAGACCGAAGCGCAAAACTTCTTCGCTCCACTTGGAGCGACATATAAGCAAGGCCAGATTAAATTAGGTAATAGTACATTGAATTTACAGGGTATCTGGAGAGCCGATGGCTTGAGAGGTAATAAGTTTCACCGCATCATCTGCGATGAGTGGGCTCACTGCCCTAATGCTGAAGATGATTGGAACTTTGTCTTGAGTCCGATGCTTGCCGATTATGAAGGTGATGCGTATTTCTTTAGTACGCCCAAAGGCAAGAATCACTTTTGGCAATTGGATCAACTTCATACTACGCTATCAGATTGGCAGTCGTTTCATTTTAGCACATACGATGGTGGGCAAATCAAACAAAGTGAAGTTGATCGCCAAAAAGAACTCTTGCCGAGTATCGTATTTGCTCAAGAGTTTCTTGCTGAATACGTTGATCGCAGTGCGGCAAAGATCAAGAGAGACTGGCTACGCATCGCGCATGATAAAGTATGCACGGCTTATTATATCGGAGTTGATTTGGCGATCAGTCAAAAAGAAACTGCAGACTATACGGCAATCGTAGTGATCGGTACAACTCAAGATGGTGAAGTAGTGGTAGTGGATGCTCAACACTTTAGAGCGCAGTTTGCCGAGATTGGAGCTCGCATCATTGAAGCCGAAGCCAAATGGCAAGCACGAGTCGTAGCCGTTGAAAGTAATCAAGCGCAAGCGTGGATGGTGCAAGAGCTCAAGCGTAATACGAAAATGAATGTCGTAGGAGTACGAGCTGATCGCGATAAGGTGATACGCTTTCAACCGGTTGAAGCACGATATGAGCAAGGGCTTGTATATCACGTGCCTCATTTAGACCCTGAATTTACAGAGGAGCTTTTGAGTTTTACCGGAACTCCTCAAGACAAACATGATGATTTTATTGACGCATTGGGCTATGCCTTCAATGCTATTCGCAAAACACCGCAGATATATGTATGAGTTTACTTGACCAACTTCGTGAACGGATCGCGGCTGCAGTTGCACCGCGTAAAAATGATAGGCCGTATATCCGAAGCGGTGGAAGCCGTAATATCGGTGCGACCCAAACGGGCGGCGAGCTTGCCGCGTCTCTTCGAGGCACGGTCTTTGCTTGCTTGCAGCATCGAGCTAATGCTTTGGCTGGTGTGAAGTTTGATGTCTTTGAAGAGAAAAACTACTCACGTGAAGAGCTTGGCAGATCGCACTGGACAAATGAACTGCTTAATAATCCTAATCCGTACTTTACCCGCTCTCAAGTGTTCTCATATATTGAGAACTGGTTAAGCATCAACGGGAACGCCTTTATCTGGACTCCTACAAATGGCTACCGCGTGCCTTTGCAGATGTGGGTACTTAATCCGACCCGCATGAGAGTGATCAAAGGTGAGAATAATTTTATTGATGGGTATGTCTATCAGTCAGCTCAAGAAGGCAATATCGCAATACCAGAGAAAGAGGTGATACACCTTGCAAAGATACACCCCGCCGCAAGACCTGAAGAGATAATCGGCATGAATATCTTTGGCGTAGGTTTGGTATCAGCTGCTTTGGAGTATGCTCATATAGACCGCGAAGTGAGTGCATATCTTGCCCGTTTATTTGAGAATAACACCGTACCTCCGCTTGTTGCGACCTTCCCTGAAAGGTTCGATCAAGATGAGTGGCAAAAGCTCAAGGCCGCATGGAATGAAGAACTCCCAGACTATAAGCTCCGAGCTTTGCTTGGTGGTGGTATGCAGTTGCAATTGCCGCCTAAAGGCGAGCTTTCAATTGGATATGAGGCGGTCAGCAAAGATACTCGCGCGCAAATCGCACAAGTCTTTGGCGTGCCTCCTGGCATGCTTGATGGTAGCTTCCAGAATCGTGCAACAGCCGAAGTGCAATGGGCTATCTTTAGACAAAACACAATCGATCCCGAAGCGCTTTATATTGCTGAAGAGTTTACAAGGCACTTCAAAAGATGGGAAGAGGATGTACTTGTTGAAGCTCAAGCGTATGAGTATGCCGATCCGGATCTTGATATGCGTAAAGAAGAGTTCGAACTAAAATGGGGACTAAAGACAATCAATGAAGCTCGCACTGATCGTGGCTATGATAAGGTCAAAGATGGTGACGTGCCTCTCATTGCAGCTGGATATATGCCTCTTACAACTATCACAAATGCCCCTCCCGCGCCCGTCATGGCACGAAAACTTGATAGAGCATTCTCAATACAGAGCCGTGCTAAATTACCTCTCTTGACTGCCGAGAGCAAGGACTTATTCTGGCGTAACTTTGACAAGGTTACAGAGAAGTCATCACTTAAGATAGACAATGTAGTGCAATCAATTGTAGCTGATCTCAAAGCGCAGGTCTTGTCTAATATTGACCAAGGTGTTATCTCACTTGCCGATCTTGATCCAGCGGATGCAGACTATGTAAAGTTTCAAGCGCTTGTTGAGAGTGCTTGCTTAAGCGTGCAAAGCGAACTCTTGAAAGCTCTTGATCTTGGTGAGCAAGACTTGACCGGTGAGGTAGGTCAGCAAATCAAGGATCTTGCCAATGAATCAAGTGCAAAGATCAGAGAGAGCGTAGATGTAATGAAGGCCGAGATACGCCAAGTGATTGAGAACAATGCAGGCCTCCCAAAAGATGAGCTTAAAGACAAGCTCCAGACCAAATTCACACAATTAAGCGAAGGCCGTGCGAAGACAATCGCAAATACAACAAGTGCGAATGTGACAAGTGGCATGCAGCATGCGGTCTATAAAGACCTTGGCTTTCAAATGATGTGGCTCACTCAACGTGATGGACTTGTAAGACCTACTCACGTTCAAGCTGATGGCTCGATGCAGGGTGCAGATGGGTACTTTACAGTCGGAGGTGAGAAGACTACACGACCTCTTGGCCCGGGCTTAAGTGCAGGCAATTCAATAAACTGCCGTTGTCAATTATTCCCGATAGCAGAATGAGTTACAAACCTAACAAAGGCATGCAAGAGGAAGCCGAGAGAGCTATCAAATGGGTCGAAGAGGGTCGCAAGGGTGGCACTCGGATCGGCAAGATTAGAGCGCGCCAAATTGCACGAGGCGAAAACTTAAGCGAAGATACCGTAAAGCGCATGTACTCTTTTTTCTCAAGGCAAGAAGGGGTCAAAGATGCGGAAGGTTTTGAGCCTGGTGAAGATGGCTATCCATCACCAGGCCGAGTAGCATGGGGTTTATGGGGTGGAGATCCCGGATACTCATGGTCAAAGAATATAGTAGAGCAACTTAAAAACAGAGGATACAGTATGAATTTAATTACAAGAGAACTCGTACTTGAGACTAGAGATGGTTATGAGTACGGCGATAATGGTGAGAAAGAATATGAAGAGAAAGAGAATGACCTCTTTACCTTTGTAGTCTCAACACCAGAGATCGATCGCTATGGCACTATCATCGTGCCAAGTGGTATAGACTACACAGCGTATCTTGCTAATCCTATTGTACTTGCCCAGCATGACTCGGATCAGTGGCCTATCGGTCGCTGCTTGGGGTTTGCAATGAACGGTGAGAACTTGGAAGCTACGATACAAATCGAGTGCGTAACAGAGGAAGGCAAGAAACTTGCAAAGCTTATCAATGCCGGCTTTGTCAAGGCAGTATCAGTAGGCATTATCCCGATAGAATATGAAGAGCAAACAATCGAAGGCAAAAAGGTTACGGTGTACACAAAGTCAGAGCTTGTTGAATTTAGTGTCGTAAGCGTTCCGGCGAATAGACAAGCACTGCTCAAAAAGTCACTTAAAACTCTTTTACAAGAATCAATCAATAAATACAAAAAGGAAACTCGAATGTTAACTCCAGAGATCGAAGCAAAGATCGCTGACGAGCTGCTTCCTGCAATCAAGGATGCATTCGTTGCAGAGGTGATCAATCTTGGCTTCTCACCTGAAGAAGCTGAAGCATCAGTCAATGCGTTCATCACAGCTGGCGTGCCTCCAATGCTTGCAGTATTGAAAGGCGAAGCGGTTGCTGAAGAACCCGCAGCCGAGCCACCGGTGCAAGTTGTAAGCGAGCCAGCTCCAGCCGCTGAACCCGCACCTGCACCAGAAGAAGTTGTTGCATCATTTGAAGGCCTCGAGACTCGCGTAGGCAAGAAGATCGCAGCATCTACTCAAGCACAAATAGCTGAAGGTATGGACATGATCAACAAAGGCTACAAGACTATCAAAGCTGCAGTCGGAGTTGAGGCAGGCCGTTCAATTACTTTGAACTTGCCAAAGAAATTTAACACAGAAGATTTAATCAACCTTATCTAAAGGATATAACCCTAATGGAAAACATTATCGTAACAAAAGACCAACTCAAAGAAGTTGTTGATCGCAAAGTCGCAGATCAGTTGCGTACATTGCACCCAGTTAATACACCAGCACCTGCAAAAGGTTTGGTATCAATCAAAGCAGATCACGATGCACGTCGCGATCAAGCTCGCGTAGTTGCTGACTACATCTTGGCAAAGCACAAAGGCCTCGAAGGTCAAGCAGATGAGATCGCTCGCGCTGCTAATAACAAGTACATCACACGTGCTAACTTCAACACAGGCACTTCATCTCAAGGTGGTGCAGCCGTTCCTCAATTCTGGGTCGAAGAGATCATGTCTTTTGCTGATCAGTTTGGATATGCAAGAGCACTTGCAAAGATTTATCCAATGCGTGGCAAGACAGAGAACCTCGTATCAAGCGGCGCGTTCACAGGCGCAGTAGTTGCTGAAGGTTCTGGCTTGACTGTAACAGACTCAACAAACTTCTTCACAGGCACAGCGATGACTGCAAAGAAGATTGTAGCTGGTGCAATCATCTCCGAAGAGCAATTGCAAGATGCTACACCTGCATTCTTGGATTATGTAATCAACGGCTTGGGTCGCGCTCTTGCTGAAACAGAAGACAAGCAGTTTTTCAATGGCGATGGCACAGGTGCTAACTTCACCGGTATCATCGGAACTGCAAATACAACAGTAGTTCGCCAAGGCGGATCAGACTCATCCGGAAAAGATACATTCGCTGAAATCAGCTGGACTGACCTTTGGAACTTGCGCCTCGGTATCAACTCTGGCGTAGGAGCTAATGGCGTATTCGTAGTGCCTCAAAGCGTCTTCGGATACTTGATGAAAGAAACAGGCGGCTCACGTCCTATCTATGATCAAGTTCGTCCTATTGAAATCACATCAATCGGTATGACTGCTCTCGAGGGTAACTCTTACTTTACTCCTACAGGTCGTCCTATGCACGTAGTACCTGATGCACTCTTCCCATCATCCGCTGCAAACAAAGCATCCGCACTCTATTGCGACTTTGCACAATTTACAGTTATGGGTGTTCGCGAAGATGTAACAGTCAACGAATATAAAGAGTACTTTGGTGCTACTGGTTTGGGTGGTACTCATCAAAAAGGTATCGAAGTTGTTGAGCGCGTTGCATTTGCATTCCCTGCACCATCAGCAATCGGTGTTCTCAAAACTTCAACAACCTAATTAAGGTGATACAATGCTCGTAGATGTTATTCTAATCGAGCCGTACAATGGCGTATCAGCGGGGTATGAGACTTCTCTCCCCGCTGAAGTCGCCGAGGCTCTAATCAAAGACGGCAAGGCAAAGACAAAAGAGGCTGCAAAGCCAGCGCCTGCCAAAGTTGAATCTAAAAAAACAGGTAAGTAATCATGCCATATACAAGTGCAAATCCGAGGGCGTTCACGGCTCTCATGACCTTTCTAAATTTGGAAGTTAACGGCGATCCGACCTCCGAGGATACGGCGCTTTATACTTGGTTTGATGACCTGATAGTAATCTGCTACGATGAGGCTGAAAGCTACTGCGGTCAGCCTCTTCGCAGCGGTTCGGTAAACTATCAATTTTACGCTTCAAAAGCCCAGAGAGGGCTCGAAGCAAATCACTCATGGAAGTTTGTCCCGTACAATGCAAACACTACCCTCACCGCTTTGCAATGGCGTGAGAATGAGTTTGCTACCTATGCTGCATATAGTGGTAGTAATTACGCTTGGAATGCAGAGCCGTATGCCAACTATATCATATTCAGGGACAAAACAACCGGACAATTTAGAGCGACCTTGACTACAGGGTATAGCGATGCAGCAATGCCCTATACAATCCTGCAAGGCATCGCCGAGATGGCATCTTTATGCTACAAGCAAAGCCCTCAAGGTGGTAATTGGTTCGGTCTCAACTCGGTATCAACCGGAGGCGCTGGACAAAATGTGTCCAATTCACTCAAGACCGATATTGGATGGCATAAATACTTTGCACAGTTTGTCATACCTACGGTGTGATGTATGCTTGATGTAGCACAGTTGCAAGGTATCTTAAGGCCGATCATAAATGATCAGCTCTTACGCTTCCCTTTTGTCATGCAAGCCTTCATCGGTACGCAGATGGAGCGATCTGGGCTCAAAGAAAGGATAGCACCTTCAACAAGTACAAAGCTTGCAATCAATACGGGTAAATTATTTAGATCATTTGCGCGTGGCAGTGAGGGCAATGTGTACAGAGTGCAGGAATCAAGTGGTAATTTTGAGCTTGAGTATGGGTCTGATTTGCCGTATGCTCGCATTCAAGAGACTGGCGGCTTTATCAAAACCAAAGGCAAGATGGAAGGCTACTTTTGGGCGCGCTACCGTGAGACCGGTGTAGAGTATTTTCGCAATATAGCACTCAAAGTACGCAGGGTCGGAGGGGTAAACATACCAGCCCGGCCATACTTTGCACCTGCACTGCAAAGATTTAGACAAGACAATAAATATCAAGACGGTGTACGCACTGCGGTAATCAAAGGAATACAACAATGGCAAGAGAATCAGCGGCGCTCCAATCAATAGCGGATCAACTTCGCACGATGAGCGGTATCAAAGTCTATGACCAAGTAATGATTGACAAGTGGAATGCTTACCAATTCCCGTATGTCGGCATTCTTGGTGGTGCTGATTCTCGCGAGGTAATCGGGCTCGAAGATGACAGCGCCTTTGCAAACAAAGGAACGATTGATATCTACTTGCTTGTCGGAGTTCAAGTCAAAAAGAACTCGACCGCAGGCAAAGCCTTGCTTCGCGAGTCACTTGCGGATCATGCGGAGGCAATCGAGAATAAGCTTTTGAACTTCAGACCGTTGACATACGAGAGTGACTTTGAGCGGACTGTATTTGCACCCGTTCACTTTGTAGATGCTCAAGCCGTAACATACAATGATGATGAGACAAAGGGCATCTACTTTATGACATTTAGGACAATTTATTATCGTGGAGATTTATGAAGGTTAGTGTATGTGTGATCTTCCCTGAAGGCGAAGATCTACGAGATTGGAGAGAGTCTTTACCACAAGAGAACATTGAAATCGTTGCAATTGAGACATCAATCAATCCCAAACTCAAAGAGCCGATCTTTACCTATGTAGGTCGCACGAGTGATCACGTTGTACTTGCATGGGAAGTGCCAGACTTTGAAAACTATTGGGACTTTGGATATCTCCGCAATAAGCTCAATCAACATGCTACCGGTGATTGGATAGTGCATATCGATTCAGATGAACGGCTTGCCATGACGCATGAGCAATTTTGGGAAAATATCAAGGCACTTGAAGAGACCGATGCAGTAGCCGCAGGGCTCACAATAGTAGGCATGAGATCGGAACTTGATGAGCGCGTTGGTTATGTACGGCAAAGATATGCAGGTGCTAACTTGCGTATCATACGCAACAATCAAGGCGTAAAGTGGAAGGCGATTTGCCATGAGCATTTAGACTTGCATGGCGAAGATGTTACTGTAGCTGATACAGATATATTGCTTTGGCATCTTGGCTACAATTTAGATACTGAACAATTAAGAGACAAGGCAGAACGGAACGCAAAGCTGATGATCCGAGAATATACTCGAGAGAAATCAGAACGAAATTGGAACTACTTAATTAACACATTCTCATATCACAAACAAAAAACAGACGAGGTAAAA
>Ga0208784_1000887_pt1 | contig 13305 bp, 3 predicted proteins | sample DEB19_08_DNA_FD_184531 | JGI IMG/M metagenome (GOLD analysis project Ga0208784, IMG submission 184531) | Aqueous microbial communities from the Delaware River and Bay under freshwater to marine salinity gradient to study organic matter... | ecosystem: Environmental > Aquatic > Marine > Coastal ... | reverse complement strand
TGAGCAGCAGCTTCGTGAGCAGTCGCGCCAGTACGGCGCGGGCTACGGCCTTCAAAACCTGCAAGCAGCGCTGCAAGGCGCGGGGCAGTTGGGCACGCTTGGCCAGCAACAGTTTGGGCAGCAAAAAGACATCATCGGTCTGCAAAACCAGTTGGGCACGCAACAGCAACAACTGGATCAGGCGCGTATCAACGCCGCCATGCAGGACTACGCAGCAGAGCAGCGCTATCCGTACCAGCAGCTTGAGTTCATGTCGAACATCCTGCGCGGCACACCGATGGGAACCGTGCAGTCTATGTACAGCCCCGGCCCAAATACCGCCGCGCAGCTTGCGGGTGCGGGGGCTACCGCCTACGGGTTGTACAGCGGCCAGAACGAAAAGCGGGCTGCAAAGGGCGGCAAGATCAAAGCGCCCAAGGGTAAAGCCGCCGGTCTTGCTGAGTTGGCCTACACAAAAATCTGAGGTTCGTCATGCTCAACGTCAACCAGATTACCTCGACGCTGGCCAAGCTGCCGGATCAGGCATTGCAAAAGTATGCTGCGCTGCACAAAGAAGACCCGTACATCATGGCTCTGGCTGTGGCGGAATCCAACCGGCGCAAAGAGTTGCGCAATTCCGCGCAAGCACCGCAAGGTATGCCCGAGCCGCCCAAGGTGGCGGACCAAGCGTTGGCTGCAATGGCTCCGCAAGCGCAGCCGTTGCCTGAGGATACCGGCATCGGCCAGCTCCCCGCTGGGGACATGAACTTTGCCGACGGCGGCATTATTGCGTTTGCCAAGGGCGACAAAGTTGAGGCTGCCTCTGGCGCAAAGATGTTTGCCGCTGCGCTGGACGCCGAGGGCGTGCGCGACCCCCGTGAGCGGGCATTCCTTATGGCCTTGCATGGGCAGGAAGCGTCGGGCCAGAAGACTGCCCCGACTTCGAATCGTGGCGCAATGGGCGCAATGCAGGTGATGCCTAAAACATTTAAGTCGGTTGCTGACAAGGGTATGCGAATCGACAACCCGATGGACAACATGCGGGCCGGCATCCGTTATGGCTTGCAAGGCTACCGCGCGGCTAATGGTGACCCGGTGCTGGCGGGGGCGTACTACTACGGCGGCCCCAACGCTTTGGAAAAGGCGCGTCGCGGTATTGCACTCTCTGATCCTGAGAACCCGAACTACCCCAACACGTTGACCTACGGCCAGAAAATTGCCAAGCGGATGACGTCTTTGATCCCTATTGCTGCGGCTAACGCAGCCGATACTCTGCCTCCCGCAACTGCCCCCACTATTTCTGCGCCCTCCCCTGCTGCTGCTGCTGCTGCTGGCCTCCCCACGCTTACCCGTGATCAAATGCTTGCGCAGATTCCGGGAACAAGCCGTCCACCCGCACCTGCGCCAGTTGCCGCCTCGGCGCTTGAGGCCCTTGCTGCCGAGACATATCCTTCTTCGGAGGGCGCGGCCTTTGTCCCGCCAAAGTCCGGTGTTAGAAAGAAGCCCGCACCTGCACCTGCGCCTGCACCCGCCGCAGGCTTGCCTGCGCTTACCCGTGAGCAAATGATTGCGCAGATTCCGGGCCAAGATGGGCGTCCTGTGACCGCGCAACCAAGTCGTGCTGAACCCCCGCGCACGCTGGCTGACTACATCACGTCGCCGTTCCAAACTGTGTACTCCATGGCGCACAACACTGCTGCGCTGCCTATTGCTGGGGCGGATGTTGTTGCTCGGCGACTCGCTGGCGAAAAGGACCCCAGTCTTGAGCTTGATAAGTTCTTTTACATCCCAAAAAACCCTGTTGCACAGCAACAGCTTGGAATTATTGGTGGTGCAATGACGGACCTTAAGATTCCGCCGTACCTCCCCGCAATGGGTGGTGTGCGTGGCCCTCGTCCCCCGGCCGCACAGGCTGCGCAAGACATGGCAAAGGTGGAAGCCCTGCGCTTGCCGCCCCCGGCTCCGCCAACTCCTGCGGCGGCTAAAGTTGCCGCACCTCGACTGACGCCCCCGGCTCCGCCAAGCAGGGTCGCCGGCGCTTCTCCCGAGAGTGAAGGCATTCTGCGGATTCACCCCGACCGGGCTGCTGCGCTGGAAGAGCGCAGGCTGGCTATGCTAAGAGCCGACAAAATTGATGCTGCCGACGAAGCGGCGGATGTAGCTGAAGCTGCGCGTAGGCGCGTAGATAACTTGGCTGCTGACAAAGCACAGGCCGCTCGTGCCGCGCAACACGTTAACGAACGCAACGCAAATATTGCAAACGCTCGGGCTGTTAACGAAGCGTTGCCCGGACAAGGTGACCGACTCGGGCTTGCAGGGCTTGCCGGAGTTGGTACAAATGCTGGACGCGGCGAACCGACTGCTGCTGCTGCCGCTCCCGTTGTGGCAAAGTCAAATGTCCCCGGGCCCGGCGAGGCTGGTTGGGGTTCCGATCTCGGCCAGCAGGACGTTCCCGACAAGAAAGACATTATTCAGGCCGCAAAAGAAACCGGCGCTAAACCACCTAAGGGTACGACGTGGACTAGTGACGACTGGCTTACGCTGGGCCTGAATTTGATGGCGACCAAGTCTCCTCGTTTCTTGCAGGCGGTTGGAGATGCTGGGCTTGCAACTTTGAAGAGCCGCCAAGAACGGCGCAAGACCGAGCGTGACCTTGAGAACGAGGGCATCGTCAACGCGTACCGGCAAGCAAATACTAAAAAGCTGGAAGCCGAAACCGCCGCGCTTACTGGCCCGACGGCCAATACCAAACTGGCGCTTGCTGCGGCGGACACCATGTACGACAACTGGCTTAACCGCATCAAAGCTAACCCGGTTGAGGGTATGAATTTGACGCAGGCAGACGCTGACGCACAGTATCAAGCCTTCTTGAAGCGTGCCTTTGCTGCGTATAAAATACCTGTACCTGCCGAGTTCTCCGGTGCATCTGCCGGGGTTGGCAACTTCAAGGTGTTGGGGAGCCGGCCCGCACCGTAACAATCAAGGAAGCGCGCAGCAATGCCCATTTACAGCGTACAAGGCCCGGACGGCCGTATTTACGACGTGGAGGGGCCCGAAGGCGCTTCCGACGACCAAGTCATTGCTGCACTCAGGCAGCACCTGTCCAGCCAGCCAAAGAAAGAAGCCCCCCGCTCGGGGGTGCTGGCGTCTGCCGCCAAGGGTCTTGAATCCCTTATCTCTTCTGGTCGTACGGCGGTTGGTGCTGCCACTGGGGATGCAAACGAGGCAGCGCGCGCAGCGCTTGAGCGCAGCAGAGAAATCGGTGAACGCTACGCTGATGACGTTAGCTTTGAGCGCGTTCGCAAGGCGTATGAAGAGCGCGGGCTGCTACCCGCCGCAGGCGAAGCGATCAGCCAGATTCCCAAAGCTATTGCAGAGCAAGCTCCCAACATTGCAGCTACGCTTGGTTCGGCACGCCTTGGTGCTACCGCAGGTTCTGTTTTCGGCCCTTATGGCACGCTTGCTGGTGGTGTTGCTGGCGCTGTTGCGCCCGGTTTTGCGCAGATGTTTGGCTCCAACGTCGAGCGTCAGGCTGCTGAACAGCAAAAAGCCGGTAAGCCTATCAATGTGGACGTGAGTGCTGCCGGCACCACTGCGCTCCCCCAAGCCGCGCTCGATGTCGCGGGTACCTTTATTCCGCTGGGCGGTCGCCTTGTCAGCAAGTTAACTGGCATCCCTGCCGAGGCGTTGTTGGCCCGAGGCGCTGGCGCTACGGCAAGACTTGCTGAAGAGTCGCTCCTAAAGACGCTGGCAAAAGGCACCGCTACCGGCCTTGCGCTTGAGGTTCCCACAGAAGTGGCGCAGCAAATGCTGGAGCGTGCGCAAGCAGGACTGCCGCTGATCACCCCCGACGCGCTGGAAGAGTACGGCCAGACGGCGTATCAAGTGTCGTTGCTGGCCCCGCTGGGTGCTGTTGGTAGGGTGGCCGACCGTGGTCAGGCTCGGCAAGAAGTTGAGGCAAGAGAAGTGGAAGCGCAGCGCGCGTTGCGTGCAGAGGCTCGGGCTGCCAAAGCGGCAGCTACACAACCTGAGGTGACGGAGCCGGCCAAACGTGATACGACGCAAGAAGAGCAAGAAGCCGCACTTGCCACGTACACCACTGAGGAACAGCTTGCTTTTGCCAAGAACTATGAGGATCGTGTTGAGCAGTTCAAACAGCTCAGGGCAATCAAAAAACCCGGCCCCAACGCGTTGCCTGCCGAGATGGAGGAGTACTCCATCTCCCGCAAGCAGCTTGCAGAGTTGCAAAAGGGGTTGCGCAAAGACAGCGCTCGGTACAAACAAGCTAAGGCTGTTGTAGGCCAGTATCTAGAACGTAGCCGTGTGGCGCAGATGACGCCCGAGGACTACATGCTGGAGCAGATGGGGCAGCAAGAAGCCGTAGGCCGCCGCTCTACGCGTGTTCCCGGTGTTCGAGGAGAGCTTACCCCCCCGCCTGTTGAAGAAACGCAAGCGCCGGCAGCCATTAGCCGTGCAGCCGCATATGCCAACGAGCAACTGCTTGCCGCACGGGATGCCGGCGCTTTGGACCTATCCGACCAGATTGACTACCTTGCAGCCAATCCCACCCGTGCTGCTGAGCTGTTGACCGAGCGCCCGGCTTTGGAAGGCATGTCGCGCAAAGAAAGCAACGCGCTTTACGATGCGCTTAGGCTGCGCGTGTCTGCCGAAGCCAAAGCCGCCATGCAGGCCAAAGCGGACGAACTGGCCGGTCAAATTCCAAAGAAAGAAGTCGGGAAGCGCAAGGCTCCTGATTACGACGCGTATCTTGAAGCTCTTGATAAGCTGGACTTTGATCGTCGTGAGGGCGTTACGGAGTCGGACATCCGTGAACTGGAGAGCCTGCGTCGGCAAACTGGAGTAACCGATCAGGGCGAATTGTTTGGCGCTCCTGTCGGGCAGCGCACGGTGCTGGGTAATGCACCCAAGACGCGTCAAGAGTATGTGGCCGACTTGCGTATTGCTCGTGCTGCCGGTGACCGCAAAGCTGCGGAAGCGGCTATTGCAAACCTGCGGAAGCTGGACGACGAAGCCGAGAGCCAGAAAAAGTTTCAGACTGGGGCTACGCCCGAGTTCCGTCTTACCGGAGAGCAGCGCCAGCGTTTGTTCGAGAGCGGCTACACCGAAGCGCAGATTGACGAAGCGGAAAGCCGTGCGCAAAAATCGTCGGGTCAGTTGCTGGGCGCGGGGCAGACGCCCATGTCTGTGGCCATTCAGCAGCTTGCGTCTGACAGCCGGGCTGAAGCCTTTGCAAAGATCGTTGACCTAGTCAGTCGCTACAACCGTGGCGCAGCCAAGCAGGAAGACCTCAATGCTGCGCGGGATCGCCTTGTGTCTGGGCTTATTACCGACATCCAGCAATCTCGCGGCAAGCCCCTTACCGATACTGAGCGTCAAGACATTACGCGTGATGCCAACGCTTTGTTGCGAGAGCTGATCGAGCGCTTTGGTGACACCCGCAACTTGTCCCAAAAGGGTGAGTTGTTTGTTCCGGCACAGACGCGCACCGGAGAGTTTGCGACTAACGAAGTTCCTAACGCTGGTTATCCCACGGTGGAGTCTCGTGCGCCGGGGCAGCAAACTTTTGGCAACCCTCTGGCCGCAGCTCAGTCCATTCGCGAAGGTTTAGAAGAGCTGCGCAGCCGCGCCATCACTGGCGATACCACGTCGTTTAGCCGCGAGTACACACCCAGCCGAGTTAGCGCTGAGGCTGTCCAGACGCAACTTGAGCGAGAGCTGGCAAAAGACCCCAAGAGCCACAGCACTGAACAACGGCGCTTGCTGGAGGAGATTGGCGACAACCTGCGCATGATGCTGCGCCCCGAGTCGCGGGAAGATGTGTCTGCATGGCTCTACGACTTGGCGCGTGATGCCGACAATGTGTCGCCAGAGCTGACTCGGTCGGTTAAGGACACGTTAGCTGCGGTAGAAAAATCCAAGCGGTCGGAAACTGAACTTGAGACCCGTGAGTTTGTATCGGGCACAGGCACGCGTGTGAATACCGCGCAGCAACCAGAGCTGCCGCTTGGCCCCGGTCGAGAGTTGCAACGTACAGAACTTGCCGGCCCACAGCGTGCCGCGCCTGTTACCGAGGGTGCCTACAGCCAGATCAGCACTGCACCCAGCCAAGAGCAAACGCAGTCTACCGTCTTCAGCAACTTTGCTGAGCTTGAGAAATACCTTGCGTCTGACGCCCTGCAGCAGATTCGTTCTGCTATTGGCCTTGGTCGCCCGACGCTGGCACGCCTGAACGCCCGGCTGGAGCCGTTTGTTGCCAAGATCAAGGATATCCAAGCCAAAGCTAAGGAGCTGTCAGATCAGGCGCAGCAGATTGAGCAGCGCAAACGTAGCGAGCTGGAAAGCCTGAAAGCTTTGTCGGCAAAAGACATGGCTGCTGAAGAGCGCTCGCTGACGCAGGCTAAGCAGATGCTGGAAGAGAGCAAGCGCCGGCTGGCTGAGCTTGAAGCCCCACTAAAGAAAGAACTTGCACCTCTTGTTAAAGAGTTTGAAGCGGCGCAAAAGCAGTTTGAAGAGGTTGTGGCTGCACAGGAAGAAACCTTTGCTGTTATGTTGCGCAGCCGTGACGTGTTTGAGAATCGTGAAGTTGCGGCTATTGAAAAGCTGCAGCGTGTCCAAAGGCGCATGCAGAATGCGCGCAGCAAAATTTATCAAGCTTTTCAAGAAGACTTTGGCAAGGACCCAAAAAATCTTGCGCGCGCGATGCGCGAGTTTAAGGAGACCGGAAAGCAAGCGGAGTTCAATGAGCAGCTTTTGCAAGCGCATACAGAGTTGAACAAGGTGTTCTTTAACACCCGCAGCGACGACGCGGCGATTAAGCAGTTTTTGAACAACTCGGTTAAGCTTGAGTTGCAGCTACAGGCGCAAGCCGGGATGATTGACGCCATGGCGCTCAAGCTGCTTGACGCGGGTTTGACGCTGCAAGTTGTTGAGAACACGCAGCTTGACCTGTCGGCAAACAAAGCTGAGATTTTGAATGTACGTGGGCAGGCACAGGAAGCAACGCGTACCTTGCAGGAGCTGGAGGCCAAGCAACAGGAACGCCTAGCGGCGGTGCAGCAGCTTGAGGACAGTCTCGGTCTTTCACGCCAAGAAATTAACCACCGCTTCTCGGAAGACGTAACGGTTGCAGAAGTGCTGCGGGCCTCGAACGATGCCGAAAAAGATTTGGTGTCGCGGCTTGACGCGTTGATGGGGCTGCTCAACGAAAATGTCCCGGCAGTTAGAGCGTATCGTGCGTTTAAGCGTTCTCGTGATGCCGCTATCCGGCGTCAGCGTGAGACCCCGGCGCAGAAACAAGCGCGAGATACGCAGCAAGAAAAGCTCATTGCCGCCATCGGGCGCGACCCTGCAAGTTTTGAGGGGGAGCGCATCAGCTTTGAAAAACGAAACGCGCTGATGGGGGAGCTGAAAGCATCGGACGAGGCCCGCGCAGAACTGGAAGCCTTGATTGCTGCTACCGACGAAGCAATTCCTTTGATGCAAGAACGGATTGCTGAGGCTGAGAAAGAACTGAAACGCCTGAACAGTGAGATTGCCGCACTGGAAAAGCTGGCTAAGAAGAAGCCGCGCAGTTTCAAAGCAAAGCTTGAGCAGAAATCTGCGCTAGTCAGCCTTCCTTACTTGACTGAAGCGCGTGACAAGTTTGCCAAAGTTCCGCAGCAAATGGCAGAGGACATCGCGGCTTATGAGCGTGACAAGGTTACCGCCCAGAGCAACTTGGAGACGCTTGCGGAAAAAGAAGCTGAGCTTGCAGGCTTGTTCTCTAACGACCCTGAAGTGCAGAAGGCGCGGACGGAAGCTATTGATAAGCGTATTGCTAAGGTCGAGGACAACCTTAGAAACAATATTGAAGGTCTGAAAGAGAAGAACATCAAGAAGAGCACCCGTGAGTCGCGGGAGCGAGAAGTACGCAAGTACAAGAAAGAGCTGCAACGACTGCAGGCGCAGCGTTCTGCCAAGTTTGGTATCACGCGGAAAAATCTATCTACGCTGGCTCCTGTTGCCGCGCAGCCTGCGGAAGCTGGCGAACGTCTGACGGCGCGTAAGGTCGGCCCTCTGGTTACACCGACTCGCACGGCAGGCAACATTCGCACTGGAGAAATCTCCACGGCAGGCGAGCGCAAGATTAGCCCCCGCGCTCCTATCACCCAGTCTGGTAAGGCTCGGACGGAAACCTCCAAGCAAGTTCAGACCGCAGCTAACGCGCAGGTGGCAGAGGCTAACGCGATTGCTGAAATTGACTCCCTTGAAACGCTGCTGGAGGAAGCCGAAGCTAACCTGCGTAGTGCCCGCGACACGCGTGATGCTACTAAGGGCGACAAGACGGCGGCACGGGAGGCTGTAGCAAAAGCCAAGAAAGCCCGCGACGCAATCAACGGTCGCCTCAAGGAAGCCGAAGCTAGGCTTGCCGAGATTGAAGCCGGCGCTGTGCCCGAGACCGCTGTGTTCGGTGCAAAAGAACCCGCCAAGTACACGCCGCCTACATATCTCACCGTGGAGACGCTGCCCAAAAACATCGTGGCAAGCGTGTCGCGGCTGCTGCCCGAGGAACAGATCAAAGCGCTGGAGCAAATCTACAAGGCAGAGCGGGGCTCTGACAAGTTTGCAAGGGCGATCAAATATGACGTGGTCAACTACATCAACAGTGGTGCACAGTCGCTGGCACGCGACGCCCGTACGCCTATCTCGCAAATTGCACAGGCTGCTGGGCTGAAGGAACGTGCACGCGCTGCGTACCGCACAGGCACCACCGGTGGCAAAGGCGTGGACTACGACAAGCTTAACCGGATGGTCACCGAGATCGTCAAGGACTGGAAGAACGTACCTACTATTGCGACGGTCGCAACTTTTGACCAACTGCCTGCCAACATCAAGGAGCAGGCAATTGCTGACAACATGCAGGACGTGTTGCCCGGCTTGTATGACCCGAACACCAACACGGTGTATTTGGTTGCGGAGAACTTGCACAGCAAGGAAGACGTGATCGCCACTGTGGCGCACGAGGTTGCTGGTCACTACGGTCTTCGTGCCATGCTGGGCGGCAACTACGCTGCCACCATGAACAGCATCTACGACGGCAACACCGCTGTGCGCGAGAAGGCCGACGCCAAGATGGCGGAGATGCCGAGCCTTACCCGCGAAGTGGCAGTTGAAGAAGTGCTGGCAGATATGTCCGAGGTAGCACCGGCACAGCAAACGGTCCAAGAAAAGTCGGCGCTGCGCAAGGTTTACGACGCCATCAAGGCTTGGTTCCAGCGTACCTTTGGTGACAAGGTCTCTGACGCCGCAGTGCAACAGATCGTGGCCAACGCCCGGCGCTATGTCATTCAGGGTGGCACGGCTGCTAAAGGCGTTGCCGATGCCAGTGGGCCTTTGTATCGCGCAAGAGCAAAACCCGTTAACCCCTCGTTGGCCAAAGCGTTTAGTGTTTCCAACGAGCTCGTGGCCAAACAGAAACCTTGGACCCAGCGTCTTATTGAGGAGAACTCCGGGCTGTCGTTTGCCACGCGGTACATCGACCGCTTTGCTGGGTTCGAGCGCTTGGCCAAAGTGATGGATGCCCTCAAGGGTACCCAGATGCTGTACTTTCTGCGCATGTACGACCAGCGCATGAACTTTGTGGCGGAGTCTGTTGGCAACGGAGCGCTTGACCTTGTTGAAAAAGAACGCGCCGACGGGCAGAAGGAGTTCATTGTCGAGAGCAAGACCGGCACCAGCCTGCGCACAGTTGTCGAGACGCTCAAGCAGGCCAAGCCGATTGTTGGTGATGTTGATGCGGTCAACGAGCTGTTCACCACTTACCTTGCCGCCAAGCGCGCCGAGCGTGTGGGGTTCAACAAGTTGAGCTTTGGGAAGAACATCACGGAAGCGCAGCTCAAGGCAGCCGTCCAAGAGATCGAGTCTGTGGAAGGTCTCAAGGATGTGTTTGAGCAAGCTCGTGCCGAGTACAACACTTACAACGAGGGGCTGGTGCGCTTCGCCCAGAAGACCGGGGCGCTCAGTAAGGAAGTGGCAGACACGCTGCTGGCTTCCAAGGACTACATCCCTTACTACCGCCAGACTAATGACGGCGGCGTTGACTTGATCATTGGCGGCGAGAGCCCGATCCGCATCGGTAGCGTCAAGAACCAGCCGTACCTGCACGAGTTGGTTGGTGGCGACGAGCCGATCTTTGACTTCTTCAAGTCCTCCGTGCAGAACACCAACCTCATGGTGGATATGTCTTTGCGCAACTTGGCCACCAAGAACGCAGTTATGGAGCTAGTCGGTCTGGACGCAGCCGTTATCTCTCCTCGCCCCATGCAAGGCCGGGACATTGTGCAGTTCAAGGTAAACGGCGAGGACCGGTATGCGCGCATCGACACCGATGCGTATGGTGTTGACGCGGATGTGTTGGTCAAGGGTATGGAAGGTATCCCGGTGCAGTTGACCGGGGTTATGCGTGTCGCCAGTATCCCGACCAAGATACTGCGCAAGGCTGTGACGCTGAGCCCTCTGTATGTGGCGCGGCAGATGTTCCGCGACACGCTTGCTTCTGTGGTTCTGTCCGGCGCTGACTTCACCCCTGTGCTTGGGGCACTTAAGGAGATCAACACCGAGACCGGCAAGACGTTGGAGCGGCGCGGCATTACGGGCGGTCAAGTTTTTACCGGCACTCAAGAAGACCTCGCCACCATCATGCGCAGCATTGCTGACGGCAAGTCTGGCTGGGCGCAAAAGCTTGCGTGGGTTGAGGCCAAGGCGATGCAGGCCGACTCGCTTACCCGCCGCGCACAGTACAACAGCTACATCAAGCAGGGGCTCTCCGAGATGGAGGCAACGCTGGCTTCGCTGGAGTCGATGAACTTCAACAAGCGCGGAGCGTCGCCCAGCATCCATCTGATGAACTCCCTGATTGCGTTCACCAACGCGCAGATTCAGGGTCTGAATGTGTTGTACCGGGCGCTGACGGGCAAGGCTACGGCGGCCGAGAAGCTGCGCATTCAGACCAAGATGCTGACTCGTGGTGCTCTGATGGTGGTTGCCACTTGGGCGTATGCTGCCGGCATGGAGGATGACGAGGCGTACAAGAACGCCACGCCTGACCAGAAGTACAACAACTGGTTCATCCGCATCCCCGGCGTTGACGAGCCGCTTCGTTTGCCCATCCCGTTCGAAGTTGGCTACATCTTCAAGGCGCTGCCCGAGGCGCTGTACAACATGGCGGTGCACGGCGAAGCCGGGACTGAGGACGCCAAAGACGCGTTCCTCGGCATCTTGCGCAACGTGATTCCGGGCGGCTCCAACTACGGCATCCCGCAGCTTCTCAAACCCGCGATTGAGGTGGGGCTCGGCAAGTCGTTCTACACAGGACGAGACCTTCTGTCGTTCAAGGAGCAAGGGCTGATGCCCGAGGCGCAGTACCGGGAGAGCACGAGCGAGGCGGCCAAAGCCGCCGGCAGTTTGCTTGGCGTGTCCCCTATCAAGTTGGAGGCGCTCATCAACGGCTACACCGGCTCCATGGGGCTGGCGCTGCTTCAGTTGGGCAACATCGGGTTCAGCACCGCCGGGTCTCCCATGTCTGCCACCAAGCGGTTGTCTGACACGCCGGTTGTCGGCACGGCTTTCCAACCCAACGACGCTGGCAACATCATCAACCGCACCTACGAGTTGATGAAGGACGCTGAGAGCACCAAGAAGACTGTCACCGACTTGCTCAACCGTGGTGAGCGGGCCAAGGCTATGGCGTTGCTACAGGAGCACAGCAACGCGTACGCAATCTCTTCTATGGCAGACTCGTTCCAGACACAGATGACTACGCTCAGCAAGTATGAGGTGGCAGTCCGTGCATCGAACAAGAGCCCGGAAGAAAAGCGCCAACTGCTGGACACCATCCGGCAAGCCAAAATTAAGATGGCCGCGACTTACCGAGAGGCTGCCGAAAGAACCACACGCCAGCAGCCCCGTCCTTGATGCCGGGTATGGCACGAGCGTCGAGTATGCGTTCGCTGACCGCCTTGGTTAGCCCATACTCGCGCATCTTTTCAAAGTCGAGGCAGGGGACAAAGAACCCCTGCCCCTTCTCAAGCCGCTTCCAAGGCAGGCGGATTCTGGAGTATTTCACCCACGTCCTCCAACCGACGCCGCACCTTGATCGCTTGCACACGCATGGGCGGGGCCTTGGTCTTGGCCGTCATATCCTTCTTGAGGAACTCGACCATGATGTTGTTGGTCTCTGCCAGCTTCTTGCAAAACGCGGCATAGCCGAAACTGTGCGCGGCGCAGTGGGCCTTCATCATCTGCTCCTCGATAAAGAAGTCGCAGTAGCCCGGCGTGAGGTTGTGCTCCACTCGCCCAGAGATGGATGACCGGGTGATACTCTCGTCGGCCTCCCGGCCCATACCAAACTCTGCCATCAGCGCGTTGCTCTGGGAGTGGCGACGGATCACCAGCAGCTTGCCAAAGTTCTCGCTGATGAACGAGTTGAGCACGTTCTCCGCTGTCCGGACGTTGCTGCGCATGGACTTGCGCATGAAGTTGACCACATCCTTGTACGCCCCGATGATCTGCTTGAGCGGCAGATCGATGATGCCCAGATACTTCTGGCTCCACAGAGCGCCCGCAGCCACAGCGCAGCCGATGCCAGCCATCCAGAAGCGCTCGTCGTTGGTGGCGTTACACACCTGATACATCCGCTGCACGGAATCGTTGGTCAGCTCCGACAACGTGTGCTCGTTGTCCACCATGTACTCAGCCATCTTGAAGCCGACCACGCCGTAGTTCTGGTGCAAGCTCTTGATGATCTCCACCTCAGCCGGGGTCCAAGAGAGCTGGTCCTCGATGATGTACTCCAGCAACCGGCGCAGCTCGCCCTCGGATGAGTGCTTGCGCACGCCAGTCAGCCAGTCCACGCCATGCGTGTTGGAAGACAGCATCGCGATGGTAAACCACGTCGATAGGTTCAGACGCTCCTTGTTAGCGCCAGACTCCATCCGCTCCTTGCCTTTGCCCTCCGACATGTCCAGCAAGAAGCCGGGGAACCATTCGAAGTCCTTGCGGTTGTTGTTGGTGATCTCATCAGAGATCAGGGGATGGCAGTGCAGCATACCCAGCCGCTGCTGCATCGCAACAGGAGACGTGGACTTGCCCGTGCGGTAGCGCACCGGGTGACCCCAGACCGAGGCCGCCAACTCCAGCGCTAGCGACTTGCCCGTGCCGGACTCAGTAGAGGCACAGTGAACCGTCATGCCTGCCAGCCCTGTGTAGCGCATCAGAGGAGCGCCAGCGCCCAGCAGCATGATGGACAGGTGCTTGTACATCTTCTTC
>Ga0208784_1000886_pt1 | contig 13311 bp, 25 predicted proteins | sample DEB19_08_DNA_FD_184531 | JGI IMG/M metagenome (GOLD analysis project Ga0208784, IMG submission 184531) | Aqueous microbial communities from the Delaware River and Bay under freshwater to marine salinity gradient to study organic matter... | ecosystem: Environmental > Aquatic > Marine > Coastal ... | reverse complement strand
GAGTTAGGCATAGGGGGTTGCCCTGCATTCCCAGTAGCAGGAGCTAAAGATATGTTTGGCACCAGACTTGATGCTTTTGACTGGGTTAAAAATACACCTAGTGGTGTGCCACCAAGAGGTGCTATTATGGTTTGGAATGGCAATGTAGGTGGTGGTTGGGGACACACAGGAGTTGTAACTGCTGCCAATGTTAATACCTTTGATTGCTATGAGCAGAATGACCCTTATGGGTCTGGCATGCATGTTAAAACTTACAATTATACCAATGTTATAGGGTGGGCTATACCAAAGGGGGGACAATTAAACCCACAAGGAGTAGATATAATGAATACAGAAGCAGGACAAGAATTATATAGGACTGGGCTTCATAGGGAAGCAGAGAATGCTCAGGTTGCAAGTCAGTGGAATGGCTTATCACCTGCAGAAGCACTTAAAAGATTAAGAGCTAGTGATGAATGGAAATATACTGATGAATTTACTAAAAAATATACTTCAGTATTAGCAGAAAATGTTAAATTAAAAACTGACAATGATGGATTAAGAAATGATAATATTAGATTAACAGCAAGGGTTGTTGAACTTGAAAAAGCTGTTGCAGATATGACTAAGCAAATTGAAGACTTGAAAAAACAACTTGCTCAAGATGAAAATAAGCTTAATATCATTCAAAGAATACTTAAATGGATTGCTGACCTTATTGGTAAATTAACAAAGAAAGGACAATAATGAATAAAGTTAAAAATTTCTTACATGGTAAAAAAACTTATATAGTGGTTATTGTAGCTATAATTTTTAATACCTTGGTTCAACTTGGTTACTTACAGCCAAGCAATGTAGAGTATGTAAATATCATATTGGCTGCACTTGGTTTGGGAGCTTTAAGAGATGGCATCAAGAAAGCAGAGTGAAGAAGAACAGGACTTTCTAGCTCAAGTGTGTCCTATAGACCCTGATGCACTTGCTGAGTGTGAAAGCTGTACTTAAAATAAATGTGATATAATAAACAAATTCTGTCTGCTAACAGAAACAATTAGTCCCTTAGGGGACTTTTTGTTATACTAAAATTTGGCAAGGGGGTTGCTTTGGAAGATAAGATTGAATACCTCAAGCAAAAGCTTCAAAAGATAGACAGAAACCTTGCAGGACTTTATAAAAGAAACAGACTACTAGCTTTTAGAATAGACAAATTGCAGCAATCAAGAATTAAGATTGCCAATGAGTTGGTTCTTGCTAGGCAAAAACTCTCTGAGCAAAGGCTTAGGGAATTGTTTGGTTATTTTAATACCCCTGAGTAATTTCAGGGGTATTTTATTACCACCAGTGATGACTTAGCCAAAAAGCTTTGGCATTCTCCCAAGTACCATATCTTGCTTGCATGTATGCAGTGAAAAATTGGTCTTGGCAGGCATAGTCAGAAAGACTGCATGGCATCTTTGAACAAGGTAGAGCCTGACCTAATCCACAAGCACCTGAACTTTTATTTATAGCTCCTGGATTGTTACCACTTTCTTTCAAGTAGATAAACATCTTTGCTTCAGAACTATTTTCAGGGCTTACAGCAGGTTTTTCTTGAGTTTGGGTAGTTTCTACTACTTTAGGCTCAAACTTAGCTACAACAGCCTTATTTGTATTTTGATGACCTATTACTTTTGAGGTGCGAACATTTTTTGGGGTAGTATGTGGCAAGGTAGCCAATGTTAGAACTATACTTGCTATAACTATAAATATTCTTATATGAATATTCCTTATTTACTGCTCTTATATAGTTGTACTAATGCAATAAGCATCAAAGCAAAACTATATGTTTTAACTATATACACTGGAAGTTGAATAATATCTATAAGATATAGTCCTAATACTGCTATGGCAGCAATCCAAAATATGTTAATTACTCTTTGAAAGAAAGTAATTGTTTTAGTTGATATGTTTTTTATTTGTTTCATTTTTTTCTCCTTGTTTAATTGAAACTAGAACCATTATAGCATAAGCATAATCATTATGCAAGTCTTACATAGCTCTTTTAAGAAGCCAACTAAAATACCTGGATTTATTTTTACCTTGTTGCCTGGCTAAACTGGCTAGTTCATAAAATTTGTTACAGCCTATCTGCTTGATGCATTTAGCATACCAACCATTAAACTCTGGGCTGATTAAATCAGAATTATCACTTAATGCTAAATCTATTTTTTTATTATCAACTGCAGTTGTAATAATATTTATATTATCAGTTGCAGTTGTAACAATTGCAGTTGTATTTTTAATTTTATTTACAGTTGCAGTTGTTAGAATTTCTTTGCTTGAAAACACTTGACCACTCCTATCTAACCCTGCTATAATTTGGGTAATGCTAATCTCAAAACCTGCCTTATAGGTGGGTTTTTTATTTATTTGATAACTCTGCAGAGTGTTTGTATAAGCAAATGCTAATCTGCTTGGTACTTATTATTACTCAATGTAAAATCTTTGGCAAGTCTTTTATAAAAAAACAGCTTGGCTTCCAAGTTGCCTAAGCTGTAATAGTACGCCCTATAACTGTATGATACTTTTGTAATATTGGTAAAAAAATCATGAGAGGTAAGGAACTATACTTGGCTATCAAAAAGAATATATCAAAAAAGCCACTAAAGTGCTAGTGGCTAATTTGCTTGGAGAATAGAACCAAGTGCTATGAGCAATTAAACAAGGAGATGCTAAAAACCTCATAGCTACTGCATTTTAGCATATTTAACCTGTAAAAAAAAGTTAAAAAAAAGTCCCAAAAAACACTTGACAGGGTACTTATGCTTTTGTTATTATATAAGTACATTATTAAATAAGGAGAACAAAATGGAAAAAAGTGAAATAACAATATCAAATAATCAAAGTTACAAAGCACATGATATTCCTTTAACAATAGGTGAGCAAATTAAAATGCTAAATGAAAAAGGCTTAATTAAGAAACAAGGAGAACAAAATGGCAGTAAGACAAAATCACAATAGAAACAGTAACTCATTAAAAATAGTTACTATTGAAAACAAAGAATATCAAATATTTACAGGAGAGTTTTCAACAAACCAAATTAGAAACAATATGATAGCAAAAATGAAAAAAGGAACTGTAGATTTTGACAAAAACCAAAAAGCATTTGTTGTTCATCAAGGTATATTTGAACCAGCATATCTAAAAACAATAAACATATAAACTAATCAGAGCTAGGCATCTCACTAAACTGCCTAATATTAAACAAGGAGAACAAATGAACACAACATCAAATCAAATAAACAAAATTGTAGAAGCAGAGATGCAAGGGCTATATACAGTAGCAAAAGCTTGCATACTATCAGGTGAAGTATCTGATGAAGAGATGAAAGATTTTATTAAATCTGCAGCTCATGGTTTAACTCTAAGAATAGAAAAGCTTAACTAAGTTCAAAGAGCTAGGCATCTCACTAAACTGCCTAAAAAAACAAAAAAAGTCTAAAAAAAAGACTTGACAGGGTACTTATGGTTATGCTATACTGAGTATAGTAAATATTAAACAAGGAGATTAAATGCAATTTCAAATACCACCCAAGCCAAAATCCTTATCAGGCATGACTGATGAGCAATGGGCTATGCGTAGAGTTAATAAACTTGAAAATGATTTAGGTATTCATTTAATAGAAATAAAAAATAATATTGCTTATTTTACCAATAAGCAAATAAAAAGTATTTATTTTATGTGGTTCAAGGGTGATGAACATAGCAATAAATATTCTTCACTTACTGAGTGCAAATCAAATGCCAAAATAAATGGTGCAGAAATCATTTATGAATATGATGCCAATGATGATATGAAAAATTATTGGAAACTTACTTAATTCTATTGACACCAAAACATAACTACCATACAATTAAATTATCAAATAATTAAACAAGGAGAAAACATGATTAACAAATACAAAGATGTAGTATTAGATGGCTTTCATGGGAAAGAATGGACAACAGAAGATATTACCAAACTAAAAGAATATTTAGAAAGAGTAATTTATTATGTTGAAGATGGAATGCCAGTTTATGATGCTTTATATTCAGCAAGATATCAAATTAAAAAACAAGGAGAGTGAAATGGATTTATTTCAACAATTAGACCAAATAAATAAAAGCATTAAAGAAAGCTACTGTGAGCATAAATATTTAAGCCCACTGCACACAGCAAAAGTTCAAGGATTTGAATACCCAGTTACTTGTGATGACTGTGGCAAAATACTTGAGTGTAAGCATGATGAAATAGATGTAGATGATAACAATGATTATTATTGCACCCTTTGTGGGACTTATGAATTGCCAACCCCAGACTATGATGCCTGGGCAGAAGCAGAAAGGTATGGTGAATAATGAAAACATCTTGGGACACAGAAAACCTAACTGATGAAGAATGGTATCTATATGATGAACTAATCTCTGATGGTTGGGACAAAGAAATGGCTTTGATATATGTAGAAGAACTAATTAAGCAAGGAGAAAAAAATGGACAAATCATTACAAAGTAAAGCAATAGATATAAAAGGCAAAAAGTATGTTTTGGTAGCAGATAGAATACTTTACTTCAATTCTGAATACCCTAATGGCAGGATTAAGACTTATCTTAAAAGCAAACCAGAAGATGAGAGAGTAGTTATTAAAGCTATAGTTACCCCTGATGTAGATAATGCTAAAAGATGCTTTACAGGCTATTCACAGGCTTTGTGGGGAGATGGTTACATCAACAAGACTTCTGCCATAGAAAATTGTGAAACATCAGCTATTGGTAGAGCTTTAGCCATGATGGGGATTGGAGTGATAGACAGTTTGGCTAGTGTAGATGAAATCAACAAAGCAGAACTTCAATCAAGAATGACTTTATCACCTACACAAGTTGGAACAATAAGTAAATTATTAGAAGAGAAAGGAATTGACAACCCAGAAGACAAACAAAAAATAGTTAAAATCATTTCAGGTGGAGAACACCTAAATACTTCAGGAGTTGCAAGGTTAATTAAAGAAATTGACCAGGCACAGCCAGATACATTAAAAGAATTATTGAAAGGAGCATATTAAAATGGCAGCAACAAGAGATGGTGGATTAAAAGCAGCAAAGACAGTAAAAGAAAGATATGGGGAAGACCACTATAAAAAGATAGGAGCTATGGGTGGTAAAATTTCAAGAGGTGGTGGATTTTCTGCCAATAAAGAAATAGCTAAATTAGCAGGGCAACTTGGTGGATTAAAAAGCAGAAAAGGAAAATCAAGAACTGCATTAGATGAACAGAAAATTGCTGAGATAGAAAAAATCATTAAAGAATATAAGGAGAACAAATGAAGAAGCAAGAACTTACCCCAATAGAATATGTTTGGTATATCTTAATCAACATATTTACCTTTGGTAGCTTTTACTTTATGAAGATACTTATCAAAAAAGCTATTGTAGATGCACACAATTCAGGATTAAAAAAATAAATAAGAAAGTGAGGGTGAAATGTTAAATAAAATTCTAATAGTACTGGTATTTCTAGCTGTAGCTTGCATAGGTGTTATATTCTATAACCTAGAACAGTTAATCCAGTATAAACAATGTATGAATACACCAATAAATAATATGCCAGAGTGGTGCAATGAAATCATACAAAATTAAAATAAAAACAAAAACAAAAACCAGTCCTTACATTTTAGATGTTAGAAAACATAAAAGTTTAATATTCAAAATATTAAATGTTTTGAGGGTGAAAGCAGATGTCAGATAGATATGACTATGCTAAAGATGTAAGAACAGACAAGCAATTTGAAAACAATCTTAAAATTGGAAAGCATAATCAGAAATTGGCTATTGAGCAATTTATTATAGACAAACATATAGAAAAAGGCATTTGGTATGAATATCTTGAACAGGAAGAAGAAACAGAGGGTGCTGTTCAATACTGGGAGTTTGTCCCAGACTACCTCTTAATATATCAAAGCAATATAATCCAAGTAGAAGTAAAAGTTCAAATGGGTAAATTGCAAGATTACACTGATTTCAAAAGCAATCAAATTGAGTACCTTGTTAAACATAATGGCATAATCCTATATGCTATAAAAAATCATTATGCTTTGATTGAACCAAAAGCAATCAAGAAAATTAACAATAAAGTGTTTTCTGACAAATTAAATTCTTGGTGTTATAGAATAGATACTGATATTATAAACTGGAAAAGATGGTTACATACACCAGAATTTATGAATTATGAAAGCAAATACACCAAGAAGTAAAAAGGCAAAAGGCAATAGAGCAGAAATGAAAGTAGCTGAACTATATAGAAGATATAAGCTATTCCCTAAAGCTCAAAGAATGCCTATGAGTGGAGCTATGGCTTTTCACAAATCAGATATATTCAAGGGTGAAGCTGATGATTGGAGTGATGAAGTTAAATGCCAAGAAACAGTAAAGCTATGGGCTTGGTGGAAGCAAGCTAGTGAGCAATCAGGATTATATCAAAAACCAATATTACATATAACTGGCAATCATAGACCTATATTATCTGTTATGAAGATAGAAGATTATATGGACTTGAGAGCAGAAATTAAGGAGCTTAGAGATGAGTTACAAAGGCTCAGGAAATAACATATTTGGAAGTGAAAACTTTGACCCAGAGTTTATTGAATATCTATATAATTTGCCTGCAGAATTCTTAGATGAAATGTTTATGGCATGGGTAATGTTAAAAAATAACAAAGGCAAAATTCCAGTTATAGATATAGATGCAGTGCATAGACCAAAGCCAATATCTAATAAAGATATTTCAGACTTTTATAATTTTATTAAAAATGGTAAAATAGACTTAACAAATTTAGACAAGGACAACAAATGAAAGTAGCAATAGTAGGTTATGGTGTGGTAGGGCAAGCTTATAGTCAGCTATTCCCAGATGCAGTTATTTATGACCCTTATTCAGATAAACTAGCTAATAACAAAAGGGTATCAGAAACAACCAAAGAAGAAGTAAATGAATGTGATATAGCTTTAGTTGCTGTATTCACCCCACTAAAAGAAAATGGTTCATTAGATACAACAATAGTAGAAGAAGTAATAGATTGGATTGAAACCCCACTAATACTTATTAAATCTGCTTTGCACCCAGGGACCACTGACAAACTTATTAAAAAGACAGGCAAGAAAATTGCAGTCAGTGTTGAATTTATAGGTGAGGGAAATTACCCTGTGCATTTTTGGAAATACCCACACCAAACAGACCCCAGAATGCATCAAATGCTTATTGTAGGTGGTGAAGAAGAAACAGCAAGTAAATGTGCTGAAATACTTTGGAGCAAGATGTCCCCAGATGTAAAAATACATATTACAACTGCTTTGGAAGCTGAAATAACTAAATTAGTTGAAAACAGCTATGGTGCTTTGAAAGTAACATTTATAAATACTTTATTAAGCCTTGCACAAAAATCTGGTACAAACTTTTTAAGAATTCATCAAGCATGGCAATCTGACCCAAGAACAGACAGTATGCATTTAAGAGCAGTAACTTTTAACAAAGGTTGGAAAAGTAAATGTTGGGACAAAGATGTGCCTGCACTAAGTGCTTTTGCTAAATCAGTGGGAGCAGATGATATGGCAAAGCTTTTTGATACTATTCTTGAACTTAATCAAGACCACCTAAAAGAAAATGATTAAAGTAACAGCTAGTTTTGATGATGGCAGCATATATGATTTAAGAACTGCTGATATCATGTATAACTTCAAGATACCTACTACATTTTATATACCTGTAAATTGGAAAAAGTATCTTTTAATGAAAGGCATTCAGCCACTAACTGAAGAACAACTTAGAAAGATTGCTGAAGAATTTGAAATAGGTTCCCACTCTGTAAATCATTTATTATTAACTAGAATATCTGAAGAACAACAAATTACAGAAATATATGAAAGCAAACAGTATTGGGAAGAATTTTTTAAGCATCAGATAAACAAGTTTTGTTACCCCAGAGGTTATTACACTACTGATATTATGGAAATAGTAAAAGGAGCAGAATACTCAGAAGCAAGAACTACTTTAGTAGGTGAATTAAATCCACCAGAAAATTTACTAGCTAGGCATACTACTATTCATGTTGCTTGTGATAGAAGAGAATATGGCTGTTCTTGGTTGGCATTTGCTAAAAGAATGATTGAAAAAGCTTTAGAAAAAGAAAGCAGGGGTGAAGAAGTAGATTTTCATTTTTGGGGACACTCTGCAGAGATACATGAAAATAACCAATGGGACAACTTTATTAAATTTATGGAGCTATTAAATGAAAATATACTTAGCTAACTATGAACCTAATAGAATTGGTGGTGGTTGGAGCTTTGCTAATAACTTTGTAAAAAGTCTAGGTGATAAATTTACTACAAACTACAATGAAGCTGATATTTATTTTATTACTTCAGCCAGTATGGTTAGTAGAGAAGATGCCACTAAAGCAAAAGAAGATAATAAAAAAATTGTATTAAGAATAGATAATGTAATAAGAAATTCAAGAAACAGAAATACTGGTATGACTAGAATGAAAAGCTTTGCTGAAATGGCTGATTTAGTTATATTCCAAAGTGAAGCAGTAAAAGAATTGTTACAACCCTTTTTGAAAGTAGATAATTTTGTAGTGATATTAAATGCTTCTGATGAAACTATATTTCATAATAACAATAGAGCTGCCAGACCCAACACTTATTTGTATTCAAGATACAATAGAGATGAAACAAAGAACTGGGAAGTTGCCAGAGATTATTTTACTAAGCAAACATACAACAACCCTGATAGCTTTTTATATATTGTTGGGCAATTTAGCCCAGAACTTATAGAGTATAATTTTGACTTTTATTCTGATGAAAAATATCAGTTTTTAGGAGTTATTAGCAATCAAGAAATGCTTGCTGATGTTTATAGAAACAGTGAAAGGTTAATTTATACTTTTTGGCAAGATGCCTGTTCAAATACTTTGATAGAAGCTTTGCTTTGTGGTTGTAAAATAGATTTTGTAGATAACTTTTTCAAACAAGGTTCAGCCAATGAAATAATTTATCACTGGAAAGAATATGGCAGAGAATATTTTTATCTAAAAAGAATGCATGATGAATATATAAATAACATGGAGATATTATGAGCAGTACTTACAGGGAGAGATTGGAAGAGTGGTTAAGCCAACAAGATATTAAAGCAGAATGGTTATTAGATATTGGGGGAAGCCAACAGTCTTTGCCTAAAAGAGTTAAATCCTGGCAAGTAAAACATTATTTAATAGCTGATTTGCCAAACCCACACCAAAAGAATAATGATGTTGATATAGAGTTTGATTTGAACAGATATGGCAAGACACAACAAGGTCTGATTAGTTATAAGGGAATGTTTGATACTGTTTTTTGCTTAGAAGTTTTTGAGTATATTTATAATCCACTATTTGCTATGCAAAGTTTAATGGATTTTGTAAAACCAGGTGGCAAAGTAATAATATCTGCACCTTTTTATTACCCTGTTCATGAACCTATAGAAAATGATTATTTAAGATATACAGAAGCAGGCTTAATTAAGATTGCTTCAGAGGTTGGATTGCAACACAAAATTACTTATAACAGATTAGCAAAAAGTAATGCCTTAGAGCAAGTTAATGCAATAGAAAAACTAAAAGCAAGCAAAAATTTTAACAATCATAATAACTTAGGTTTTATAATGGAGTTTGTAAAATGAAAATATCTAGCTTTATAACTATTACCAGACCAAAAGAAAGAGGTGATTTGTTTGACCAATGCTACAAGGCTGCCAGTGGATTTAGTGATGAGATAGTTGTAATAGATGGTGATGAAACATGGAAAAAAGAATTTAACTGGAAAATAATTGGTGAGCATTTTCAAAAAGGCTATGAGAAATCAGCAGGTGATTGGGTAATTCATTTAGATACAGATTTTATATTCCATGAAAATGATTACAGTGCTATTAGAAGTGTTTTATCTAATTTAGATAATTACCCTGCTGTAAGCTTTTATAAATACCAATTTATTTTGCCTGATAGATATAATCTTAAATCAAGATTAGTTTTAGCAGTAAATAAAAAAAGATTTGGAGATAGAATAAAATTTAACTCAGGTGGGGATTTATGCCAACCAAGCTTAGATGGCAATTATATTGACCCAAGCATAGTGCCAGAAGCTAAGATACCTTTTTATAATTATGAAAAACTGATTAAGACTGAAGAACAAATTAAAGATGATGTGGGCAGAATGGAAAGAGCTTTCAAAAGACACTTTAAGAGATTTCAGCTTAGTGAAGATGGTACAGATGAAAATGCTTATAAATTTTGGTTAGAGATGATGATTGGCAGGTTTAACAAACCAAGCAAACATGTTGATTTTCACTTTCACCCAGAAACTATAAAAGAAACAATATTAAATTTGACTGAAGCAAACTGGGGTTACTCAGGGTTTGGTTATTTAGAGGAGAATGATTATGTTAAAAGTGGTTTGTGTAGTAGATAAAACAGGTACAGCTTTAGATAGACTTGCTAAACAGGTAATCCCTTATCATGACAATATAGAATATGTTGTTTGTGATATTCACCCAAAAAGACCAGATGAAAACCAATTAAGAACATTTGAACTAGAAGCTACAGATGCAGATATTATAGATTTTCAATATTTTAGAAGTGCTGAATTGTTATTAGCTCTATACCCACAATTAAAAAATAAGAAATTAGTATTAACCCACAACAACCCTTATAGCTACAAAGAAAGTAAATGGGACTGGGCTGATGCCAATGTAGGAAATAATAATGAGATAACTGCAGGCTTAAAAGCTCAGGGCAGTCCTAATGTATCTCATATTCCTATTACAATAGATGTAGATTTTTGGAAATTCAAAGAAGATTGGGAGCCAAATAAAACTATTATTATGGTTGCCAATAGGATTGAAAGTAAAAAAGGAATTTTAGAAGCTGCTACTGCTGCAGGCAATTTGGGCTATAGGTTTATATTAGTTGGAGCAATATCAGACAGCAGTTACTTTAATGAAATACTGCAAACTGGAAATGTAGAATTTCATGAACAAATATCAGATGAAAAATTATTGGAACTTTATCACAAGTCCAGTCTTTTGATTTGCAACTCTGTAGATAATTTTGAAAGTGGCACAATGCCAATACTTGAAGCCATGGCTTGTGGCATACCTGTTTTAACTAGAAAAATTGGGCATGTACCTGATTTATATAATGAACACAACCTGTTTATAAATGATAATCCAAGCAGTGAAGTCTTTTTATTGCAAAAAGAAATTGAAAAGATATTCAATGATAAAAAGAAAATGGCAGAAGTCAGGCAAGAAGCTTGGCATACAGTAAGGAATTATAACAATGAAAGAAGAGCATATTCTTATCAGAAACTGTATAGAAGTTTATACCCTGAAAAGCCTGTCAGTATTATATTGCCAGTTTGTGAAAATGAAGATGTTACTAGAAAGTGCATACAAGCCATATCAGAGCAAACATATAGCAACTTAGAGCTAATAGTGGTAGATGATGGAAAAGAGCCACAACAGGGTTTAATTGAGCAATTAAGAGCATATTTGAATATACCTGTTAGATATATCACTAATTATGAAAATGATTATGGACTTGCTAGGGCTAGAAACAAAGCAGTTATAGAAGCCACAGGAGATATTTTGGTATTTATAGACCAAAGAATGATTATTGAACCTGATGCAATTTTTGAGTTTGTAAATAATCTATCAGAAAGAAAATGGGTTTATGGAAACAAAGGTGGCAAAAAGGATTTTGTAGAAAACTTTAGTTGTATTTATAGGCAGGATTTAATTAGAGCAGGTATGTTTAATGAAAGAATAAATAAATATGGTGGGCAATCTCAGGAAGTCAGAAGCAGGACCAGAATGCAAGGAATAAAGCATGAATACATAGAAACTGCCAAGGCAACACCCAGTGGCAAATCCAGGAATAAATGGACTAAGAGATATGAAATAATGGAAATGAAAAATAAATTATTTAAGATGGAGTTGCTATGATAAGAGTATTTGGTGTCCTAAACCATATTGGCAATCAGTATGAAATGCTTAAATTGGCTCAGAATTATGATGTTAAGTTTAGTTATTTAGAAAACAATGTTAGAAGATGGAGTGAATATAGCCCAAGACCACTGCCTGAAACATGGCTTAATGAAAACCAATTTGAATGGGTGCAATCTTATGAACCTGGTAAATATGATGTTGCAATTATTCATTTAGACCAACAGGCTGCTGACCCCAGGATTGGCAAAGGACAACTTTACAGACAGTTAAATGAAGTTATTACTGATATACCAAAGATTGTAATCAACCATGGTACTCCAATGTGGGAAGAGTTTTTAGATGAAGAAATGGTTATAAATGGTGGGACCATACTAGATAAGAATGGCAAAGAAATGCATATAGATGGCATTAAATCTATTGTTGGTGATAACTTTATGATTTGTAACAGCTACCAAGCAGTTAAAAGATGGGGTTGGGGCTACCCACTAATTCATGGTATTGAACCAACTGAATGGTGGGATTTGCCAAAAGAACCTAGAAGCATAATACAATTATCACCTGCAGGACTTGATAAATATTACAATAGGCAATTATTAACCTACATTAAAACATCTGTATTTGAAAAATTAGGTGCATTCCCCTTACATATTCCACTAGATTTTGTACCTAAGGATTGGAATGAACAAAGAGAAATACTAGGTGAAAGTTTGATATATATTGGTCAGACTTGGGACAGCCCAATGCCTAGAAGCAGAACTGAAGCAATGCTTTCTGGCTGTTGTGTCTTAACTAGCCCTTATCATGATGCAGATTTATTTATAGAGCATGGAGTTAATGGCTTTATAATGCCAGACAATCCACTTAGTTATTCTGAAGCTATTTATCAGCTGATTAACTTTAACTATAAAGAAGCTGTAGAGATTGGACAAAAAGGCAAGGAAACAGCAATTAAATACTTTGCACCAGACAGATACCAAAAAGATTTATATTTTATCTTAAATGAAATAGTAAATGGCAGAAAACCAGTATGGAATGGAGATACTATTTATGGCAAAAAGATTGAATGGAATGGTGAAAGAGTAATGGCAGGAGAAAAAAATGAAAGTTAGATTTTTTACATTTGAACAGTACCATGGCAAAAAGAATATTGGCTCTACCCAAATTAGAGTACATAACCTAATTAAATATTGGGAAGAAGCAGAACTATATAAATATGGTGAAAACCCTGATGTAATGATATTTCAAAAGGTTTATATGCTAGTTGATTATAAATATATCAAG
>Ga0208784_1000884_pt1 | contig 13320 bp, 19 predicted proteins | sample DEB19_08_DNA_FD_184531 | JGI IMG/M metagenome (GOLD analysis project Ga0208784, IMG submission 184531) | Aqueous microbial communities from the Delaware River and Bay under freshwater to marine salinity gradient to study organic matter... | ecosystem: Environmental > Aquatic > Marine > Coastal ... | reverse complement strand
GAGTTACATCAAGGTCTCCCCACCAAATGCATTCTTCTCCGGCGCAGACGCAAGCATTAAAGGCTACCAGGTTGTATGGATTTCTCTGACAGTACCCACTTTTAGATGCTGAAATCATCTTCCCTGCGTGGCCTAAATGCGCCACGGCAAATGTTTCCATAGCAGTTCTACTCATTTGAGTAACTCCATACTTTATACGCATACGTTCAACGTATTCATCAAGTTTTCTTCCGTTTATGAGAAACGGCCCTGCGTTAAGTTCAAACCACTTAACGAATTTTTTCCATCTAGCGTTTTTCATGCTTCTAAGTGTGGCATTTGGTAATTAAAGACTTCCAAGGCATAACCATTAATCATAGGTTTGCCGGTATTGTAACACCCAAAGACTACTTTCCAATCACCGTAAATCTTATGTAGGTGCTGTAAGTATTTCATACTGGTTTCCACATTAAATCTAATGTCTTCACGGAGTTTCTGGGCCGATACTTCTGACTTCCATACCCATGAAGCTGTTGCAGGCATAACCTGCATTGGGCCAACTGCTCCTACACAAGAGGTCTGTGCTGGGTTGTATTTCCAATGAAAAGCACCTTTGTAACCAGTTTCACAGTTGGCTACGCCGTAAGCGTATCGTAAAGGGATTCCATACTCTGCTGCGTACTTCTCCAGGTAGTAGTGCATTTGGATACACGGAGGAGTATCCTCGTCCACGAGGCTAAAGGATTTTCCAGCAACCTCTACAGTCTGGCTTTCCGGAGTCTTAGACTCCGTGAAAACCAGGATTTTGCAAAGGTACAGCGCTAGAAAAGCCACTCCTATTTTTAGGATGTCTTTCATTACTGTGCGTTTTTAGATGCGTAAAGTTTACCAGCGTACATTGTAAAGATGGCAGTTCCTACCGAGTCTTCGTAAGTTATGTACTCTCCAGTTTTTCTGTCGATGATAATCATTTCATCACGCTCGTTGATTGCGATAGATACATCTTTGAGTTTGATGCTGGGTTGGATGATCATTGTTGGTTTTTCATCCTTAGCGTTAGTGTGCTTTCCGTATAGGATTCCACCTCCAATGCATACCGCTGCCACTGCTATTGCGATGGCTACTTTTCCGGCAACGTTTAATACTTTTGCCGCGTCCTGTTTTAAGCTTTGATAGTTCATATATGTTAATTTAAGGGGTTACTTGTTTACTGTGATGATTTCAATTGTTACGCTATCTCCTACGCTATAAGAACCGCGAGATGCTGCAAAGACTGCTTTGCAATCGGTTTCTACTATATCGTGCTGTCTTTCAGGAAAGATTTGATTGCTAGGTTCCGCAGTTTTTACGCGCACCACTCTGCAACTTTTTTCTTTGCTGGTTGTATTTGTCGGACGACAGCTTGCTAATAAAGCAAAGGCTAAAAGGGTGTGTACTATTTTCATGCTTATGCTTTTAAAAGATTGCTAATTTGTTCGTATGCAATTGCTGGAGATTCTGGATAGAAACCATCCTGATTTGCTTCTATTTCCGGCAGTTTGCTTTTGGCCTCATAGAGTTGTTGGCTGTAACGGCTCCAAATGTACTGTCCAAAACGGATGTCTTGTTCATTGCGGTGCAGCCCGACGTTTTTGATCCACTGATTGAAGTGCCCAGTTAGGATTTCTTGTGTAAGTGTTTCTTGCATATATTAGAAATTATTGTTGTTCGGTTCAACTGTTCTAGGGTACTTTTCGATGATGCCAAAGATTTCAGAAACCTTGACACCCAGTTCAACATTTTCATGAGTTACTTCAGCAAGCTCTTTAGAGAAGATTGCTATCGCAGAGTAGTCGTAACCATCGAATGCACCATACAGCCAGTTTTCTAAGGTGGAAGTATTACATTCACATGAGTAAGAGAGTTCTTTGATAGTGTCCAAAATCATGAAACGTGTTTCAGAATCCATGTTCTCGTGACGGTTGAAGTAAGTAATGTTATCCATATTTGATTAATTAATTATAGTATAAAATTAACCAAAAAGTCCCAAAGAAAAAAATCTTTGGGACTAAAGTTATTAACAATTTTTTGGTAGTTATGAACAATTTCTAGCACAGTTCCAGCTCCTTAATCTCTGGCAAAAACACCAAGAACTTTCCGTTAAACTCGTCTTTAAGACTCTCAATAATGTGATCTGCAAAGTTATGAGCCAGTATTAATATGTAGTCTACTGGTTGTTCCTGCAATATGCTTCTTCCAGCAATCGGAATTCCCGTTCCTGGAACGTATTTTCCTTGTTTGAGATCCGTGTCATCCACAATGTATTCCAGGTCTGTGTAATTTAACCCAGCTGCGTTTAGAAAAATACAGCCTTTTGCAGCAGCCCCAAAGCCAGCAACACGTTTACCTTCAGCTTTTAGGTTTCGCACCAATTCACGGCATTCACGCAAATGCAGAGCTACTTCCGCTCCCCATGCTTGATAGTATTCCTCGTCAAACGTGGACTCATAATCAAGAATCTTTTTAACCGTAGCATCCACTTTATGTGAAGATGCCTTTAGCGCCATTACTAATCGCATGCTACCTCCGTGAATCTCGTGCTCAGTGGCATTAATGATTTTCATACCATGCTTTTCCATCATAAGCTTTAAAGCAGAAACTGTGTAATAGTATATGTGCTCATGGTAGGTCTGGTCAAACTGTTTGGTCTCCATATCATGAATCCAATACGGGAATTCCAGCACCCATATTCCTTCTTCTGATAAAAGGTTACTTACGCCTTCTGCAAAAGAGTTTGTGTCTTTTAGGTGTTGAAATACATTGGTTGAAGTTACCACTTTAGCCTTGCCACTTACACGGTTAACACTATCGGCGCTAAAAAACTCTGTAAGTACCGGTATGCCTTTTCCAATTGATAGGCTCGCTAGGTTTTCTGATGGGTCAATGTTAAGGTACTGATGGTTAGCCTCTGCAACATCCTTGAACGCCGCTGATAAACTTCCGTCATTCCCACCTATGTCCACCAAAAGATCATCATCTGCTAGGTCAACAAACTTTTGAATGTATTTGTACATACTCTTGCAGTGCTTAATGTATGGAATGTTTACTTCTGATTTGTACAGGTAATTTTTGAAGAGTATTTCACCATCAACTGCGTGACTTAACGCTGATAGGCCAGACTCTTTAAAGTAGTTGATTCGTAGAGGATATCGCTGGCAGTTAAGCGAATCATCTTGAGTGTCATGTAAGTTATTTACAAGTGGAAAGTTTCCCAAATCAAAATATGTGAAATGCTCAGAACTTCCAGTAATAGGGCATTCCTCAATTAGTGTGTATGTGTCTTTCATATTCATAAAGTTATTCATTTTGTTAACGTCCATCGAAGTGTCTCGTGGAAGACCTGGCGGTGTGTTTCCTGGAACCAGCCCAGGAACAGAGCTCTTAAGCCAATCAAAAGCTGACTGTGCCTTAGGACCTACATTGTATACGCCTTCAGCCCCGTTATTTATCAGCTCAACAATCATCTGAGCAATCTCATCGGTATAAGCATAGTTGGTGATTCTATCAATGTACGCAACTTCAAAAGAGGTTTCTCTTGATTTATGTGTGCACCGACAGATTAAGTGGTTCTTTGTGTGCAATTGCACTGCAGCATCACCAAGAACTTTACTGTAAGCATACCAACTTTCAGCGTGTACTGGAACAGCAGTTTCTACGGTAGGGTGCTCTGTGGAATTGGCATATACATAATCAGTGCTAATGTGTACCAATTTAATTCCACGCTCTTCGCAGTATGTTGCTAGACGTTGAACAAACGCATAGTTTATGCTCCAGTGTTTATCCCTGTCGTCAGAGTATGTTTCTGTGTGTGCAACACAATTAACTATTACGTCTACACCCTCTGGTATGTACTTGTGAAGAGCCGTTGGGTCTTCAGCCTCAAAGCCATCTGCTCTTGAAACGCAAGTCCATCCAGCAATACTGGATATGCTTGAACCCAACTTTCCTTTTCCTAGTACTAGTACTTCCATTATTTTCGTATCACAAACATAAGGTCATCGTAACGCTGCTTTATTCGGCGTAAATCCACGATTTCTATATTGTTTTTATACTCATCAGGAGTAATAGTTCTCAAAATCTCCATGTGGCTATAGTCTTGAATATCTTCAATAATAAGAATTCCTCCTTCCTTTACTTGCGGAAGATACCTTTGGATGAAAAGAATCTGGCTGTTCAACGTATGCGGGCCATCATCAATAGCAACATCGAAACCATCTGCCCACTCTTGCTGAATAGTGGCGGCTGTTTCATCTGTATACGCGTCTGCTACGTAAAATTTGTACCTTGAACTATCCATGCTTTCAAAGATTTTTGGGTTGACTTGGTCCCATACATCTACTAATGCCAACTTTGACTCCGGTAGGTAATCGTGCCATAGCAAAGACGAACCTCCATATTGTACACCCACTTCAAGAAGGTTAATACTCTTTCCTTTGTATGGAGCAAGTAACCTCTCGTATGCATCAGTGTAGCTGTGAATTGTTCCTTTGTCGGTCCCACCTAGCTTTTCAAATCCATGCACGTCGTGTGCTTCTAAAATTTCTACAATTGTACTCATATTTTTATGTATTGATTTATTGTGCTTTCAATAGCGTATGGAGCCTCATGGCCACATTCAAATGTGCTACCCATACCTTCGTGATTATTTGAACCTATCCAGAATTCTCCGCTATATTTGTTATGTAGGTCTGTTAGGTATTCCTTTTTAAGTGTTTTTATGTGTTTGCTACTTGCCCAAAAGTAACACCCGCTGTAGTGTGGGTAAACCCCCAAGAACGTATCATGTCGAAGATTCGGCCCTACAGCGCCGTACCCGATGTTCAGCATATCCCAAGACTTTTTATACTCCCAAATGGTTGCATGATCCATACTCATCCTCCATTGGTCTGTGTGATACCCGCCGTTAGTAACACCTTTTGCGTGTACCCATCCATAATAGCCTTCCTCCTCTCGAGCTTGCTGCGCTAAATGCTGTAAGGCAATTTTCATCTCATGAAACTCTGGCGGGTATATGCTTCGGTCTAACTCGATAACTTTAGCCTTAAACTTAGGGTAATCTTTAACAATGTTTAGCAGCCATTGTACCCTGCCAGGCTCCGGCGACGCAACTCTCAATTGTACTTCATCACAATCAGAGTACAACCCTGAAAGCAGAATTTTGCTTAGCTGGTCTTGTACTATGTAGCGATAGTTTCCTTCGAGGTACGCGTAGTAGTAGAGAACTTTTTTCATGCAGGAACCTGTGTGCGATAATACTTTTTAAACTTGTGTATGATTGGCGCTGGATCATCCTCTTTCCCAGATTCAATCACTGGTAGGTTAGTTACTAGAGTAGCGTTTTCAGCATACATAAAGGTGCAAATAATACTGTCATTCCAACCCCAACCAATAGCCTTTTCTGCCATTGAGCTTTGGTAGATGCCTTCATAGTTTTCAAAAAAGCTATCCTTATGTTTTTCGTATGCCTGCATAAATTTTTCCCTGCGAAGAATACTACCACCACCAAAAGAGTAGTATGGATAGTTTGTTCGTCCTCCTCGAGAGGCTACCCATTGCATACCCGCAGAGGATATTCCATTATAGATGCCTGGCGTCATAATGATATCGCACTCCTGGAAAACAAAGTGTTCCTTTATCAAGACGTCCTCGTCCATCATCATAACATATTCACAATCCATAGCGGCGCACGCCTCGTAAAAACGGTCCATAAAGAGCTTTGCTTCCTCGGTAGTCCATCCGTAGCGTTCCGGCTTTTGCGGATAACCATGTCTCTCTGTTCCGTGAATGTACTTGGTAACTCCATATTTTTCAGCAACTGCAGTAAAATCTTCACCATCATCCGAAGAGAGCACTATATGCGACTCGGGGTATGCACTTCTTAACCGCTCAAAAATGTAGTCTACATTTTCTACGTTTTCATACGCCCACATATAGAAACCTAGTGCTTTAGGATCTTCTACATAATCAATGTGCAAAAACTTTTTGTGTAGTATGTCCTTCCAAGGTTTATGTCGGTCGTATTGGTGAACAATAAAGTATGGCTCGCCTGTAGGAGTACAAACCTGGCCATCAATCATCTGTGGAAGTTCTACTAACATATTCTCAACAAAACTTCCCTTACGAAATCTCTCGTACGAGTTATACGGTGTGCGTGGACCAGAAGACCAATTAGGGTCATTCATAGGAATAGCTATAAGAGTACCCAAGTTGGCCGTAAAAGGCGAATCCGCTGGTACAATCTTTGTGATGCTAGAAAACGACTTACGTATTAGCACATTGTAAAAGTGCTGGTCAATAAATCCTGCAGGGTCTTGTGTCCAAAACGCTGTCTGATACATAGCCTCGCAAAGATCAATGATAGCATCTTTTCTACCGCCAAAGACACCCGAACACAGGGTTTCGTAATCAGCAAATTCTTTAAATAGCGTTTCACCAAAATGTGCCTGTATACCATCGCCTCCCCAATCCTCATGTCTGTAGGTGGTTCCTTCTGCGCTGGCAAATAATAGGTCTTTGTCGTTAACATTTTGCGCGAACCACTCCTCTGGGTTGCGCTGAAAAACAACATCTCTGACGTCCGTGTGCAGAAAGTACTCAACATCGGAACAATAGTCCGAGCGCAAGGCCTGAACATAGTCCATAAACCTTTGAGTTGCAATGTGCGTTAAGCCATCCTCGTTAGCAACCATCACGTAAAAGTTTTGGCTCTTAAAGTACTCAGCAATTTCTTGCGTTGGAGAGTATAATATGACAAAAACTTTACCTTCATAGCCAGTCTTCTTGAGGCTTTCTACCCAAGGTTGCACATCTTGTATCGTGTAACCTTTACACGCTGTGAATATCGCTAAGTTGCTTTTCTTCATGTTGAGAGTATTTTTGTTGTACGTTATTTTCTATTTGCTCCAGGTATGTATTAAAGTTGCTTTCAGAGTACGCGCCTATTGCTTTCTCTGCGTACCACATATTTTTACGCATACGTGATAATTGCGAAGGCGGAGTTTTAGGGTCTTCTAGCAGCTTCCGAGAGGCTGCTACGCATTCATTGTGATTGCCGGTCCAATACGCGGCGACTGCAAACTCGTCCACTGATTGCCAATCGTAGATGCATGCTGTGACAAAAAGAATATCCTGGTGTGGATAAGGCATGGTGGCACACGCTTTAAGTAGCTGATACGCCTGCATCCACATTTGTTTTTCTTTGTACAACATAGCCAAGTGAAAAATTGGTTCTGCTCTCCAAGGTCGTCGCATCCAACAGCTTAGCATATGCTTAGCAACATCCTTTATATCTGAGCCTTTATGCGTCATACACCAACCTACCATATAATCTGCAAACCAGGACTCTTCATCCCACGGATCCTCATTAGCGTTTCTTGTGTACCAGTGAATAGCCTTATCCCATTCTCTGATATCACGATAGGACTGTGCCAGGTAGAACATATACCTGTGGTTTTCCGGTTCATCAAGAAGACCTTGCTCAAGTAGCTTTATATCTCTTTCAAACTTATCACTTTTAGAACCTCCATCACTTACGTCGTTAAACCATAGGCTATCGATACGTGCTCGGTTCTTTAAACCATCCGCTGGAGAATAATACTCATGTGTTACTCCAATACAGCGCCAGTCACGTTTTGCGTTAAGAATTCTAAAGTTGTAGTATCGGGTTCCATGATTGTCTTGAATAATATCATACCCATCAATGGCTTCATCCAAAACGCTTTTATCAAAACCTTCATCTTTGAGAACCATGTCTGCATCGGTAAGTAAGATCCAATCGCCCCATTTTGTTGCAAGTTGTAAAGCCTCGTTACGGTTATGACCGAAATTTACCCAAGGTCTTTCAATAAGCTCACCGGGTTTGTCTTTCAGAAAATTCTTTATGATATCTTGTGTTCCGTCAGTGGAACCTGTGTCCACGATGCACCAACTGTCGATAAGGTGGTACACGCTCTGTAAGCACCTTTCAATGATACGTGATTCGTTTTTCACGATCATATTTAGGCAGAGTTTCTTTTGTGCCATTTTTACTGATTTGTATATTTATCTCTTGTAAGAGGCGGGTTTTGCCGGAGCCTTTCCTTCTACTAATTTTCTGCTGGAAGGCGGTGTAGGAGTAATTGAAGGAGCTTCACGATGAGTCTTTTCTTTAATTGGCGTTTCATTGTCGTAGATTTCTTCAGCTCTTTTTAGAGGAGCCGGGCCTTTTCTAAAAGACTTTTTCTTTGGGGTATATAGAGCTTTGCTTACAGCGTCGGCTGTTTCTTTGCTCATTTCAAGAGTTAACTTACCGTTAACCAGTGCAGCGGCAAAAGCGCCTCTACCTGTTTTAATTGTCAATTCAAAACCTTTTGCGGTTTTATTTACTTCAAATGCATTTTTCATAGTTTTATTCTTAAATTTGTGTTGGAAGAGCCATAAACTCTTCACGTGTTACCCATTTAACGCATTGCATTACTGGGTCGTTACTTTCTTCATCGTCACAAGGTATTGCTAGCAGCATTTCATGCTCATCCGTCTTTCCTACAGCTGACAACATACAGCCTTCACATAGAACCACCTCATACTCTGTCGGGTTAAGACTCTTGTAAATTTCATCAATGTTGATATCCTCTGGGATATCATTGCCCCAGATAACTGGAGCGCATTTTGTGCAAAAATCAGCCATTGTCTTTTTCTTTTAGTTCCTGCTTAACCCATCCTTGTCTGCATTGATAATTCATCCAGGTCTCGACATCTTTCTGAATAATCATTGACACATGTTCGATTACTCCAGTGCGCTTAACCCTAGTCACCACGTAGTGAAACCACTCATCTTCAGGGTCTTCATAGTACTGTAAGGAATTCTTGGAGTACTTTTTGTTAAGCACTGCGTAAGGCTCCAAGTCTTGCAGGTACTCTGTGTAATTAAATGGCGTTTTCCAGCTCATAAGTTTTTCTTGCTATTACCGGCGTGCCTATACCAACAAGCTTTGACAAGCAGGTTTTAATCATATCGGCGTACTCTTGTGGGTATGTTTCATCTTGAACTAAGGATGACTTGCGGTACACTGGAATAATTGTTGCGCTGTTATTCATGGAGGATATCTCCACGATTCTAAAGATGCTGATAGCTACTCCATGTGCATCTTCAAAGCACTTAACCATGTGATCTCCTGTTGATATGCCAACTAGTGCCTGCTTTTCACGTTCCTTGTTGTAGTAGTATGCTCTTTTGGATTTCCCATTACTATCAAGTATGATGGTTGCTCTTTTGAGGTTTTCAAAAGGTACTAGGCTTTCCCATAAGCACGGTACTCCGCTGCGGGTACGTGCTACTTTAATCGTTTTCTCTGTAATTGTTTCCATCATTGAATGTAAAAGTATTTGCTTAATGTTTCACGCGAAACATCCTGCGTGATAGTTTCCCCGCTGTTAACTAGAGCAGAAACGTCGGTAAGAAATTCTCTTCCGGTTTCTGTTAGCATGTAGTTGTCTTCTACTAGGTTGAATAGTGGTTCTCGTAAGAGAAAAAATAGCGGTGTGTTAGACTCAGCATTAAATGCTGTAATTTTATCGGCCAGTTCAAAATGGCGTTCATAGTAGTGTAAGTTATCGGCACAGTGATGATATAGACCTAATTCCAGGTCAGTGTATTTTTCTTTTAGCCAATACCACATAGTCTGCATTAAGGTGGCAAAGAAAGGTGCATCGTAAGTTAAGCCATAAAAAATATCGTTAGAGCGCATTTGCACCTTCATATTTAGCTTATTATCACGAATCCAAAAGTTAATGTACATGGTACAGACAAAGTCACGATTCCCTTCGTACTGATACTTAGGCTGATTAACAAATGAAATACCTTGACGTGTGTTTGCATCGTTTAACAAAGATTCTTTAGCCCATTGTAACTGTCGGCCAAAGAGTATTGCGCCATAGTTAGAATTTGCAAAGCCATCAGGTGCAATACCTTTCCAGAAGTTGGAAAAGTTGTTGATCCATTCAATGCCGCAATCCCTAGACATATACCAGGAAAGTTCACCCATAAAGTATTTCCAGTTGAACGGACGTTCTACAAAATCTGGAATAGAAAAGCGCGGATCAATTTCTAAATGGGCAAGTTCCATTTCACGAACTTTTAAACCTCTTGGCGCTGATTCATAGCCGTTTTTGGCAATTTTTCTTAGGTGTTGAGTTGTTGTGTAATTTAAGGTACGTGTATACCAACTTGGGTTGGTTTGTGTGTCCTTAAGTAATTCTGCTGTTTGTTCCATTTATTGTGATATGAAGTTAATTACATTTTGTAGAATAGTAGATGCCGGATAGTAACCATTTTCGTCGTGAACCATCATAAACTTTTTGTTGCCAACGCAACTGTGATGAAAAGATTTTACAAAGAGTTCAACCTCCTGACGTTTATCATCGATACGTGCTGAGTATGAAAGGCCATCATCTTGCGCTGCGATAAATTCAGGGTCGGCTACCAGCAGCACAAGAAAAATTTCAGTATCATCACTTAAGTATTTTTCTTCCAACTGGGGAACCCAAGTGTTTGGATATGAATCACGGTACATTGTGCCATAAACATTTTCACCTAAGTGAGAACGGTTCCAAATAAGAAGTTCCAATGAACCGTCAGCTTGTTTTTCTTTCCAATACACCATTTTGCGTTCAAAGTCAAACTGCTGGTACGCGGTCTTTTCCTCATTGTTATCGCCAATAGGATAGCCCCAATGAATTGTTTCCGTGCGCTGAAATGAATTTTGCAATCCTGCAATCAGGGTATCTTTTCCTACTCTGTCGCAGCCTTCAATAATAACTAATCTAGTCTTCGACATGGAAATCATTATTTTGAAAGTAAAAAGTATCAACAGCAATCACGTCTTCCTCGGGCATATCCAAGCAGCTCCAGTCGCATGTATTGTGGTCGTAAAAGTGAACGTGAATTCTTTCTGTGTGAATGGTGTCGATGCAGATAACACAGTCAGTAAAAAATATGCAATTCTGTTGAGTATGTTCGGTGCCAACAGAACCATAGGCATCGCAATCAGCGTTTTTTGTAGATTTGCAACTAAAAAGTGATAAAGCTGCAATGAATAAGAGTGTTTTTTTCATTCCGGGTTAAAAATTTATCTTTTATATTCATAGAGTTTCAAAAGTTTTCTTGAAAGTGGTAAGAACTGGATAGTGGTCAGAAAGCCTACATCGTACAACTTCTTGGTGTATGGGTATCATTGTGCCACTTCCTATACAGTAATCTATACGCCCCCAATCTGACGTAGATTGCTTTCCGATGTCCATGCACTCAGAGAGATTTTCGTTTAACTTTTTTGCGTTAAAATCACCGGCAATAATGCTGTTACGGTCAAACTGCATTCTGCTGAGCCTTTTCCAGGCAAGACGGGAATGCGGTCCTACACCCTCAGGCATATGAAAGTTGTAAATTGAAACTGCGTCATCTCCAACAGAGACTATCACCTTTTGAGCCACGCATTTTTCTTCACGTATGTCCGATAGCAGATAGGCTTTAGACTCAATAATAGGTAGCCGTGTAAGTGCTGCGATTCCGTAAAGTCCATTTTCCAGGTCCAAGCGTTTTGCAAAAAGCGGAACCCAACCTGGCCCTAGTTCATTGCGAAACGCCACTAATTGGTCAATCCCCAGAGACCGTTTTACTCCACGATCAACTTCTTGTAATAGTACTACATCGGCGTCAGCCTTTGCAGCTTCTCGAATAAATGCTAGAACGTCAATTGTTCCATCGCCCTTTTCGCAGTGCCTTATATTCCACGTTAAAACTTTTATTTCATCCATTAAGGGTTACATATTATAGAGTTGTTTTTATTCACTAGATATCACTATCTGCACCGCTAAAGGTACATAGAGCGATACTTTAGAGGTATTTGTTCATCAGCCAAGTATACGAGGTACTCTCAGGTGCGGCTTTAATCTTTTCTTCTGGCCAGGCCTCAATTTTCTTGAAGTGCGCGCTGTCGTATAGGTGAACACTGACAGTTTCCGGTTCATTTAAGAGTTCTGGTACATATTCGTCATACAGCTTTTCCACCTGTGTATAACGATATGGGTAGAACGCTTTATACGAGAGAACTTTGTAGTGGCCTTGCAAACTTTCACGGCTGGTTAACACGTGGTGCAGCTTTACGCTATGTTCATCCCAATACGCATCTTTTCCTTTGCTACGAAACCAGGTATACTCATCATACCATTCCTGTAGGTAAGGAGAATTAGGTGGGCAGACTAGTACTCCGTTCCCGTATGTCTTGGACTTATCAGCTAACCGTGCAATGACAAATTTTTGTTCTTCCAATAGGTGATCAAATCTTCCCACAGTGATAGCATCAAAATCGCAGTACACTCCACCCATTTCCATGAGTTTGCGAATCCTAAAGATATCCGATGAATGCGCCGGGTGTATTAGCGGATTGCCAAAAACCTCTGTGGGCGGTTCAACTTGATGTACTGTTACAAACTCACTTGCGCGTTCCCAATACTCTCCACATGGTTCCGCATTAGTGTAAAAGTTGATGGTGTAATCAGGATTGTGCTCGTGAAAGGACTTTACTGCCACGTACCTCATCATATCCCATTCCGCATAGCGTTTACTCTTATCATTGTAAAAGTAAATGAAATGCCCGTGCTTGCTAATTGGTGTAGAATTCTGTAAATCAAATAATGCCATTAGAAAAGTGATTTTGCTGTTGTTGGTATTTTTGTGTCAATTCTGCGCACAGTGTTATCCTGCTTAAAGTAATCAACTCCGCTATCCTGTAGTTCACCTTTAAGCCATTTAACCACCTGACCCATCCAATCTGCCGCAGTGTTAACCGGAACATTTTGCGAGATTTGTTGAAAACCATCGTGCGCAAGTTCAAAGTTTTCATCCATTCCCATAAGCCACATAATCTCTTGTATGTTTAACCAACGTTCCTCGGTTGGATGAACTGCCAGTTGCAGAGTTCTTCCTACCACTGCTGGAATATCACCAGAATTAATGTGTGGTGTGCTGTCCCATACGCGTTTTTGTAGCGCTCGTTCAATGAGTCGAATGTAGGCCTCAGCTTTAGGGCTGGCGCTTTCACGTAAATACTCCAATGCGCTGTTTACTCGTTCCATCTCACGGAAAATGTAGATGAGAACTGAGCGGTTTCCTTCCTGCGCTGCTTGCAGAATAGTTTTACCTTGAACATCTTTCAACCAATTGTAGAGAGGGTCTTCACGAAAATCTTCTTTCATGAAGTAACGGTTGCTGTATGGGCCTTCTGGTGCTTGTGCAAGGTACTCTTCCAACGAAGGCGTTTCGCGTGT
>Ga0208784_1000883_pt1 | contig 13320 bp, 45 predicted proteins | sample DEB19_08_DNA_FD_184531 | JGI IMG/M metagenome (GOLD analysis project Ga0208784, IMG submission 184531) | Aqueous microbial communities from the Delaware River and Bay under freshwater to marine salinity gradient to study organic matter... | ecosystem: Environmental > Aquatic > Marine > Coastal ... | reverse complement strand
CTAAGGCTGCTCATTTTAAAATTAGTAGTAAACGGACCAGTAGCAGATTGTCTATAAGGTGCAGGTAAAGCAGCATTGGGCTTAGATATTGATACATTGAGATATTCATTAAAAATATCTGCATATAATCTAACGTCAGAAAGATTAGTTTTTATGGGCATGTTTAACCTTCATGTTTATTATTATTTATTAAATATCTCCAAACCTCCAGATCATCTTTGTATACCCATTCTTCCACACCATTGTACATACGATGGAACACATAGTCAGTTAGGTCAATGTCGATTTTTCTACCGAATTGACCTTTGAAACCATCAGTTAAAGTAAATCTAACTATAACATATTCTTTTAAAGTTTTGTCCACTTATTAACTAACAAGGAATTGATGTTTTCAGCAATACTTGATCCCCATTCCCAATTGTTCATGTAAGCTTCCTCATATGCCTCCTGTTCATCCTCTATACTGGCATCAATGAAGTTTCTAATATTATACGAGAACATATCGGCAAAGTCCTCGATGTCCACCAGATTATCTAACTGTGTTAAGTCAATGATCTCTCTTATCATTTTAACATCAGATGAGCCGTCGATACACTCCTCGATTTCCTCATCGGATAAAATGTCATTGATTTTGAATGCTGCCGAGCTCAAAGCTAATCTCCTTAATAGAATCCAGACGAATCGTACGCCATTCATCAATTTCCACATCCGTGACACTAATTACCCCGGCATTTTCCTTTTTACCAGTACCGTTAGTATTTGCCACCAGTCGATCATGAAGTGTCGCTTTAATGACACGGTCAGTACCATCCTTCTTTGTAAATTTAATGGTAACGACTTCTTCTTTTAAGACACCGGTAAGCCATTTGCGTAGTTCATCAAGTTCCATCTCATTCCAGTTATTCATGAATAATCCCCATTCATTTGTCCGAGTAAATAATTATACACCAGGTACCAATCTTCAGATGACCAAACCTCATCTGGTGTTCTCATGTCAAACGCTTTGTTTGGTCTATCCCACCAATTAGAAACAAGAGCTTCACCAAAGCATGCTATTAGTATGGCATTGCATCTGTTTCTAGCCACATTCTTATCATTCATAAATTTCTCTTAACTCCTCTCGTATCTTCTCCACGGCCAAGTTCCAACTCTCATCGGCACCAACCCATTTTATCTTACCCAGTTCATTATCAATATCAACGATGACATTACGTATAATAGAAGCCGGTAACGCATCACCGGTCCACACTAAACCAATGTCTTTACACGATTTATCTATAAGTTGCCGAGCTCGTTTATTCATTGCTATCTCTATACTCATTAAACATATCCTTGGCAAAATTATAGTCTTCCATACTATAAAAGCGAAACGCCATTGTACCCATTGTCGTGGGAACGTACTGAAAACCGATATGATGCTTGGTTAGAATCTGTATACAAAGTTTACGAGACCAATCATCAATCGGCCAGATCTCCAGATTATGTTCATGTAGAGTAATACCAATTCTCATAGTTTATCTCTGTGTATGTATATAAAGAAGGCAACAATTGCTATAAAGCATAGCATTATTATATTAAATTCAGTAATGGAAGTCATTACATAGGCCGCATAGAGTTATACATTTGGTCACGAAAGTTTATCGTCAGTGACACGCGTTTTTCATCAGTCATGTTCGGTTCGACATAATGTCTCAAATAAGCTGGGAAAATGATTAGTTTGTTTTGTTTCGGTCTCTCTCGCCATATACCAAAATTATTTTCATTCTTATCGTTCAATGGAAAAGCATATGACGTAGTAGGATTCTCAAACACCAAATCCCCACAGAGATCATGGGCTTTTAAGTAAAGCACCGATGAGTATGAAGCATATGGATGCATGTGTGATAGATTGTAATGGTGTTTTCTATTTACATTGAACCAGAAGTTATCAACCACAAGATTTGCATTAACATCCGTAGCAACGGTCGAAATGTAATCGTGAAGTTTAGTTACTATATTGGGAAATAATGTATGTAGATTGTCCCCAGAATAGTTAGTACTCTGATATCCGAGCATATTAGATTTTTTCTCAGATACAGTAGACTTCTCTATATTAGTACATATAAGCAATTCTTCATCAAAATTTTCAGTAGTTTCAAATACCCATATATTGGTATAGAAAGGGGTAATTTTCATTTTTTTCTGTACAAAGTTTTTTGTGATTCTCGGTGTATGTGGATTGGAAGTAGATTCGGTATAGAACGGAGTAAAGAACGGAGTAAAGAACGGAGTTAGGTCGGTGTATTTTAGACGGGGTTTTCAGTGAGATTTTTCTGTGAGATTTTTCTGTGAAGAAAGATTTTAAAATCATTTTTGAATTTATTTGGTGGCCGTTATAATTGAGGATTATTAGGGTATGAGACTCATCTCGGATTTCTTTAGTCTGACCTTTTTCAGTGGTCAGTCTTTTGGCGCTTTGTTGCTTTTTTGCTATTTTAGCCAGTCCAGTAGCAAAATGGCTGCCGCAAACCCTGCCGCGAACAGCATGAAGCGTCCTACTAGGTCATCCATCCTATCCTCATACCTCATGGCAGAATCCCTCCTCATTACGCTGCTTCCTTCGCATAAGAACGCTCTATATGCGCTATGCCCTCTAATAGAGACCTTAGCTGCTCTTCACGCTTGGCCTTGGGGAGCTGATACAACGAGGTCTCGATCACAGCGGTCATGACACCGATGATCCGCCAGGGAGTGCTGAACTCGTTCCCAGCGTCCATTGCGGACAATGTTGCTTTGCGAATCACGTCTGTCATATCGATGAATTCTTTGCTTTTCATTTGCTGTTCCTTTTTATTTACCATACCATTATTATATAACCATATGGTACCCGAGTCAAATGAAGGGTTACTCGGTAATGTAACGAAGTTCTTCGATCGCTTCGTCTAGCGTGTCGAATCCGGTGGCATCGTAGCTGTCATCGTAGAGCTTGACATAGTAGGCTCCGTTGCCTGGACTTGCTTCTCTATCAAACCCTGCTTCGCCAGAATCGGTGAAGAACTGAATGACTCTCGTAATTTCCATGTTACTGCTCCTCGGCGGCAAAAAAGCGTGGACTCAATTCGTTAAGATCAAGCATGCGACAAACATCTTCCATACTCATGTAACCTAGACATGCTCTCAGCAACACTTCCATGTCGACTATGCCATTCTCTACGAGGTCTAGGGCGTAACTACGGACATCCTGGGATACTTGCATCTTTGTTCCTTTGTTCTTTACCATAACCATATTATATGTTCAAATGGTATCCGAGTCAAGTGAAGGGTTATACCAGATCTACCTGGACGTCTACAGTAACACGCTCGTTCTTGTGATTGAATACTCGGACGGGTTTGCCTATGCCCATGGGCTTGTCTGTCAGATTGAACTGCCCTAGTCCCAGCTCTGTTAGCACATGGCTCACTGCGAGTCGCTGATCTACGAAAGACATACCTTCCATAGCACCCTGTACTGTGGTGTGAAACGCTACACCGTTGACGATGACTCGGATCTTCTGGCTGTTCTTCAGCCCCACGACTAACCGACTACGCATTTAAGAGCTCCTCGTTACGAAGTAGAATGGACCTGCCCAGAGCATCTTGCTTTTCGGACAACGTACCCCTGTTGTCGAACCACTTGATCAGCATCCCTGCTAGGACATTGTCCTGTCTCGGAAGCCTAGCACATATATACGCTAGGTCGGCTATGAGAAGTGCGTGGTCTAGATTCACGTACACTGGGGTTTTCGTCATCTTTGTTCCTTTGTTCTTCACCATAACCATATACTAACACCAAATGGTACCTGAGTCAACTGTATGGGTACTAAGATTGTCATCTTGTCCCGGGACCAGGCGACAATCTACCAAGCAAGCTCTCGGGGAGCATAGGAGACCTTGCCATCGTATAGCATCTGAAGGCGCTCGCCCTGCGTCAGGTAGTCATCATCAACGACTTCCCACCCGGCGATGTACTCCTGATAGAGGGGATTGTCGATCTCGATCTCGGAGCGAAGTGCCATCACGACATGAGTAACACGATTGAAATCTCTGAAATTCTTGACGACATAGTCCTCCCCACCCTTAGCCTTCCAATAGGGATTGTCTTCTGAACCATAGTTCTCGAGAATCTGAGTCGTGATGAGCAACTTAGCCATGCTTTCTCCTATATAGAGGATCCGACGAAACTCATCTGCTTCGGGCTAACCTCTGCAATTTGTCTGTTCGGTTTCGTCTTCACCATGATCTAATTATATGGGTATTTGAATACCCTGTCAACCTACAGGGTTACTCCAGCGTAGATTTCGTTTTCAGCATCACCGAACTTTTCTTCTAAAACTGATAGCATCTCCTGCTCATCTGAGGTCAGATTCCCGAATTCTGGGGACTGAAAGTAGGTGTATAGTAAACCCAGAACAGCAGAAACCTCAGTAGCATTTAGCGTTATAGCAATTTCGTTTTTCAATTCATTTCCTTTCTTTACCATACCCTTAGTCTAACACCGAGAGGATTTCGTGTCAACCTCCGAGAGATTTCCCGAGCACAGCGAAGGGTTGCTTGACTTCTAATTCAAAAGGGGGAAAAAGTATTTATTGCCGAGGAAGTGCTTACTTTTTAAGCATATAAATAAAGGATTTTCTGAAGGCACGATTGCTACTTTCGTAGGGGTATAATTTACTGCTAACCGATACCTAGCAGCACCATAGACACCGAGAGGGCACTATATCCACTGGTTACTAACAGTCTATCAACAGAATATTTTGCTATCTCAATGCTCAGCAACATCTTATATTGCTATTCAAGACAAGAGCGGGACTCAAACCCGCTCGCTTCTCTCGCTAACCCGCTAATTACATTCGCCTACCCGCTCGCTTCTCTACCGATAATCTTTCCAATTCCCTAATAGCTCATTGTCTCCGTACCCAGCCGTATACGCTGCTATCTCATTAGCACTCATATCTACCATATCGAGTCTCGTGCTATTGTAGCTATCCCCTACGTAATAATGAGGGTTGAAGCCACGTCTGTAATAAGAGTCTGCTGTGCCTCTATCGTACGGTCCTCCGTGTCTTTGACTGTACAGTTGCTGATGCTGTTCGATGAGATCTTCTACAAGCATTACTTACTCCTCCGATACTAGAAATTCTTTGATCAGTTCTGCTTTGACGTTCATTAGTAAAGCGTAGATCGCATCCGTGAGACCATTCTGTACGTCTTCCACAATCTGCTCTACTGCTAAATCAATGAGATCGTTCATCTCTTATACTCCCACTGCAAAGATCTTGGTTGCGTTGAACGCTCCCTTGTTCTTTCCCTTTGCTGTAGCTGACTTTGGAGTCTTTCGAGCTTTGACCTGAGTAATCACGTTACCCTTTGCCAGAAATGCTGCGATTGCAAGTTCTGTTTCTGCTCTGAGGTCTGCTTTAGTATTGATCTGCATCTGAGTTCCTTTGTTCTTTACCATGATCTAATTATATAACCGTTTGAATACCCTGTCAACCTGAAGGGTTACTTGAGTCAGTAGGGTTTCACCAGAATTGGTGCTACGTTGGGGTCGGTTGACACTATAGAGCACTCAAACCCCAGGGCCCGAGCGTGAGCTATCGCTTCTGCTAGGGTGTGAAACGATCCCTTGTTGAGTCCGAAGTTGACCATGTGAACTGTGTAAATCATTGTGCGCTCCAGTATGAAAAACAACCAGTCCATTCTTTGTAGGATTTTTGATCTGCCAGTGGCATGACCAGTAGTTCGCAGATGCCATCAATCCAGGCCTTGCGTAATACACAAATGGTTCCTTGTTCAATCATCTTTGGCTCCTTGTTGTTTACTGTAATTCTAGTATACTACCAATCTGTAGAGTTGTCAACCTATTGTATCTATGCCACAATCTCTCAGAAGATCTTTGGATTCAGCCGTTGCCTTTGACGCCAGTAGGGCAAGGCCCAAGCAAGGTTAGTCTCTATGACAATAGGAGTCATTTGACCCATCAAGTTCCTATGCCGGCTCACGTACACTCGCATCATTGTACCACCTCGCCTAGATCGGAGTAAAGATAACAGTTAGAACCCTGAGGTCCTGACAGGTATGCTTCAGCGGCTTCTAGTGAGGCAAATACGCCTGCCACTGAAGGGCCAAGTCCACGATCTTCTTCTAGCACTACGAACACTCGTAGTTGGGATTGGTGTTCCATCATCTTTGGCTCCTTGTTCTTCACCATAACCATATACTAACACCAATTGATACCCGTGTCAACCGTATGGGTACTAGCAAACGTGAAGTCTAGTGCGACCGTTGAAGCCGTCGACAAGTTTGACACTGAATCCATTAGCTGTTAGTGCTTTAGTGACCGGTCCGTAGTTGTACCTAATACCCCAGATTTTGACACTGCGAGTTCCGTCGACTAGCTTGTCGTTGAAGATCACTGCGTCTGGTCCAACTACACTACGAATAACTTTAGTCATTTTGCTGGTCATTTGGGTTCCTTTCTTTACCATAACCATATACTAACACCATTTGATACCCGTGTCAACCGAAGGGTTATTACTACAAGTTCATCTGCGGCAATACACTCCCTTCTTCAAGTCAGGTCTGTATTCCCATTGCCAAAAGTCGGCTAGGCCACACATGTGGTTGGTAGGAAAGTACCAGACTTTTCTATATCCAATATGCTGCATAAACTTATCCCAGTACCACCTAATCACGTTCAACTCCGAAATGTTTCTGTAAAGTCTCATCGGCACTCAATACGTTATATTGAATACCACCCACGTGTACGTCTGTAGTGTAATCTTCCAATAGATCCATACATTCTCTGATAATTAACTCGGCGAACTTTTCTTGATCAAAATGCATACCATCTAAACGCCGATCCCAACATTGGCTAGCAAGTTCTCGAATTCGTTCGTTCATTTTATTTGCGCTTTCAGTTTTTTGATCTCGGCTTTGAGCTTACGATTCTCAAGTTTTGCCCAACCATAGTCTTCCTGTAGTTTCTTAAACTTTTCGGTAAACTCTCCGTCAACCAAAGTCAAAGGCTTTTCGGTTATGACAAAAAACTTGCCGTTGTCCCAGTCAAACCCCTTAGATACACTGGTAACAGCGACACATGGTGTACCACCCACAGTGGTGAATGGCGGCTTGTATTCTATTACCACTTCAGGGTCGTTGTATTCTTTGATACGATCTGCGTATAAATCAATCTTTGCTTTGAATTCGCTGAGTTTCATTCTTTAATTCCTTGAACCATTTCGTCCAATTCTTTTGCCAAGTCATTCATACGATACCAACCCTCCATTTTTGATTTAATATATCGATTATCATAATAATCATTACTCTGACGTTCACGCTCGTCCAAATACTCTTCCAATACTTCAGTGAATTTTCTCATTCTCCAACTCCGAAATGTTCTTTAATCTCATCAATAATATCATTCACATCATTAGGTGGATAGCCAGGAAAGTTCGCACGGTCTTGGGCAATGTCGATACATTCTTTCACAATCAACTCGGCGAACTTTTCCAACGCATCTTCGGTAAACTCAACACCTCGTTTACCACTTTCATATCTTAAATTATATACGCCAGCAGGCATTATTTCGGCAACTTTATCAGCAAGTTCTTTAATTCGTTCGTTCATTCTGCAATCTCCACAACTTTAAACTGTTGGTCATCCCGCTCAAATAACTTAGCTGTATATTCTGCTGCTTCTCTAGTAGGGTAAAAATCATTTTTCAACCACTGTTCCCAGTCAGACCATTCCATATGTGATGCAAAATAGCAGCCATTGTAACAGCGTCGTTGCGGATCATCAATAACTAATTTACCACGTCTAATGTGTATAGTATATTTCATCTGCATACCTCGATATCAGCGTTGGGTTCTGCTCTAGCAGCATTTCTATATTCGTGTACTAGTTCAAAAAGACCATAGTAATTGCCCCAACCATTCTCAGGGTTATATTGTTTCAGACGATCCTTGTCCTGAATCAGAATACCTAGTGCTTCGTCCAGTAGCTCTGCGATCTCGCTTGCTTTTTGTAGTGGAGGTTCGCATTCGTCTGGACGCCACAGAATGTTATACAAAGTCAAACCATTGGCTAAGACTACTTTGCTAGCCATCTTGCCTAGATTGTGTGTAATGTTACCAGAATAAACCTCAGTTGGCTTGGTAATCATTAATCTAACATCAAGACTCATATCTACCTCTCGTAAAAGCAAACTGACTCATCGTAACCAATGGCATCGAAGATTTCTTCAAGTACTGCAGTATCTCGCATCTCACGAACCTTCGGACGGGTCATTGTAATAGTTTCGATCAAAGATATTACTTTAGGCCAGGGCATATTGAAACGCTTTGCGGTGTCAATCACTCTTGACACTGCCTCATCACCCTCAGAACTGAACATACCAAATTGACTCTGAAACATACTCATCTCCATAATCTTTACCATACCGCTATTCTAACACCAAAAGGTACCCGAGTCAAGCAACGGGTTACTCGAGCTCGTACTGCTCGTCGTACCAGTTATCGTTGGTATAGTGGTCTTGCTCCATATACATTTCCAACAGCATAGCATTGCACAAATCTACGTCTTTCAGCGACACTTTGTGCTTCTTTGCGATTGCTTGAAAATCGAGCAAACCCATTTCGATATCTTCTTGAATGCCAATAACCAGATCACTCATGCTCATAACTTCTCCTATCTTTCACTATAACAATAGTATAACACCTTTTGGTTCCCGAGTCAAATGCTCGGGAACTGCGCTTTGCGCGCTGCGATAATTTTGATTGCTTGCCCTGCTGCTTCACGGGCATTGGTGTAAGCGTAGTCGTCGCTAAAACTGTTGAATTTGTCGAAAATTTCCCACGCTGAGGTATCAGAATCCCGTACTTCTACAAGGATATCTGCACCACTTACTCGGGGATCTTTACCTGTACTGATGACTCTAACGAGTCCGAAGTCACTAACTACTCTCATTTTCTGTTCCTTATCTTTCACTATAACATAAGTCTATAGCCAAATGAAACAGAAGTCAAGTGCCCTAGCGGGCTGAAGGGTTACTTTGTATTCTTTGCCAAACGCTTATTTTCTCGTTTGTTTACTGGATGCTCCCAGGTCTCTCGATGATTCCATACTAGACTACCTTCATGATGTCGTTCATTGTTATGATTAACAGAACGATCAACCTGAGTAACCTTTTTACCACTGCCACTTAAATGAAATCTAAGCATGGTTCTATACCCAGGCTTTTCTTTGTCAACGTACTTATTAGGACCATGGACAGCATAAACATGTTCAAACCCATGACGTCTTTCAAACTTGAAACCTACCTGGGCTCCTAAACTCATTTGCGGAGACATGTGTTTTTTAAATTGTTCATGCTTAGCAATCAAAAGAGCCTTTGGTTTACCAATATGAGCTTCTAGATCATGGTACGACATAACACCTGTATGCTCATCTGGCTTGGAATAAGAATTAGATTCTTGAAATTGCTTAAACGTTTTCATTTATTTTTCTTATTGGGTTAAATCTTAATTATTTATAATCCTTTGTTTGATTACGTCTTTGGCGGCACGCAGAGCAGCGTTCCAGGAGGGAGTGTCATATGGATTACCGTCAGTGCCTACACCACTGTAACCCATTAGATCATCAAGAACTTCTATAGCGATAGGGATATCTGAGAAGTCGCAGGTACAGCATTCAAACTCTGGGTCATGCCTATCAATAAGCATAAAGTCCCAGTCAGGACAGATGTGTTTGAATTTATTCATATATTGTTTATTCTACCAGTCCAAAGTGTTTTCGAATACGATATTTGGCCCAATCACCATTGCTGTACTGACCACGATCATGAAGTTGTGCACAGCATTCTTCTACGATCAATTCGGCAAACTTTCGGCATTCGGGCTGGTCCCAATGACCGATGCCAAACATATCTGCCTGGTATCCTGCCTGCAGTGCAAGTTCTCTAATTCGTTCGTTCATGGACGATATTCCAATTTGATACACTTCCAACCATTGCGCTTACACCACCAAACATTGTATAACGCTTTTAGCAAGCTCTCGCCTCGGTATATCTCCAACCAGTAAAAGTGGTCACTACCTACTGCTGCTTCCCATACTTTAACTTCATACTTGTTACCCATTATCATTGCCTATTTCATCTTCTGTTGCTTCCCATTGGCGAGTAAAAAGTAATTACCAAGTTTATCTATATCTTCTTTTGGATAACCATTTTTAACCAGCCATTCAATGGTGTCACTGTCATCGTCTTTAATTTTAGGAAATCCATATTTCCATCCACTAGGAGGGTCTACCCAAATTCGTTTGTTCATATTACCAATCTCTGTGGTCAGTGATGGTGACAACAAAATCACCATCGGTGTCTTTGTGAGTAATCTGGAAGGTGGCTCTAAGTTCATAGCCAATACCAGAGTCTTCATCATGTTGTGTAAGAGTAACAAATCCTACATTGCCAGTGGTATGAATGGTGTCAAAGAGTTCTTTGATTCTCTCTACTTCTCTCTTACATAATCTAATGGTATTCATTGTTCAAATCCAAAAAATTTTCGCACTTTATAAACCCAAGAATTGTTTTTTCGTTCTTGTTGCAACTTCATTTGATAATCTATAACCTCAATCGCTTCTTTAAAGTCAATAGGTACGCCCAAGCGAACCTTATCACTTAGCATTTCTAAGCGCTCATCTTTCATTCTTTGTCTCCATATAGAGCACTATGTAATCTTTCCATTCTTTCAGCAGCCATAATCAATAACATCTTCAATGCTATATTATCTTGGCTTTCACTAGCCTTACGCAGGGTATTAATTAGTTCTTGATTGGTCATTCCATCTACCTTTATTTAACTCCAATAGTTTAGTATAATAAGCATCACTGAATATGGCACTGGCTATCATTATACCAAACATCACACCCGCTCCAACGAACAAATAAAATAGATCAATATAGCCTATAACCAATACGGCCGCTAAGATGCTGAAGTATTTCAAGACTAACTTGATTGCGTACCATCTTGCTTGTGATTCAATGCTCATGTGTTCTTCTCCTTCAAGGCTTGCTCAATGGCGAGGTACAGATACAGCATCATCGGTGCCCACACTGGCCCAAGCTCTTTTTGAATCTCCTGCCATTCCCGAATGCTATGGCGTTCCTCATCCGTAAGCCCAACCCACGGCTTGCTTGGCTGCTTTGGCGCGTACACCATGACATGCCCCCAAATGCGCGGGTCTGGCTTCGCTTCCGGCCACGCAGCAGCCATATCAATGAACTCCCACAGCCGCGCATCCAAGTAGGCCTCTGCTTTCTCGGCGCTGTCTACAGGCTCCTGCTCTGGCTGCGTCAGCCTCTCGCGCAGGGCGGTGCCAGCCTCAAGTAGCAAGTCTTGCGCGTACTCGTGTTTGGTTTTTGTGGTCAATTGCTTCTTCAAGCAGGCATCGGCGTACTCCATAGCCTCTAAAGCCTGCTGCATTAGTTCTCTGTCAGTCACATGTACTCTCCCAAGCCCAATTGACAATTATCCAATCTTCCAAACATTCTTTAAAACTATACTTGGCATCGACTTCGGTCTTACCAAACTTCTTACACATTCTTTCATACCAATAAGGCCAGTATGTCCGTTTAATTTCATCTTCAGAAATAGTTACAATGTATCCTCCAGTCTCATCTGCCTTTGGATGGTCTGGATCATATTCGTTATAGCAATACCATTTCATCTTGGATCCATTCCGCCATCAGAATTACTATCAGTATAACTGTTGTTACGTTTTTCTTTAATGTTTCTAAGGCATTCATTATAACCAGCTCGGTATACAGTACGCAATAACTTTTCCATCTCAGGAATAAGGTTCATACTAGCTCGAGCTATTTCGATCACTTGGTCTTCGTAATTAGTATTATTACTCACTTGGTCGCTCTCTATACTCAGACTTAGGTACATAGGGAAAAGTTACAGGTACTCGGCTTCCTTGGCCGGTGAAATAACTTTTACGTTTCTCACCTTTTTCATTTGTGTACCAATCATAAAATATAATACCATCAATATCATAAGCACCATCGTTATCTTTGAACACATGACTGCAACGCTTGTTTTGCCACAAAGGTCCGCCATTCTGTTCTGCTACATTTACCCATTCCCAATCTTCACCAGTCAACGGAGCAACAGGTTCAAACATAGCTAACTTTTTAAATAGATCAATAGTATAAGGCGCAGTAGTTCCAGAATGTCCTTCTCTATGAAAGGCATCTAGTAACTCTAGAACATGCTTGCAAATGGCTTCTTGCATTTCATCCTTAAATTTACCATGCTCATCAGTCCATCCTGCTGCTCTAAATTCAAGCATGGCATGTTTTTCGTAATTGTTCATTGTATAACCTCACTAAATGTTGTTTTACCATATTGTGTAGAGTATGACCATCGTTTATGGCACTCTATACAGTCAATGGTTCCACTTGTAATATTGCCGTCTGGATTCAAATTATTACCATGCTTGTCATAGACAGGATCATAGTACATGGCAGTAGTCACGCTATATCCATACACAAATTTACAATGACGTTCGCAATCAGGATTCGGATTTTTCATTTTAATTTAGTAATTAGATTACGTAACATATCCATAGCCTTATCTAAATGCTCTTCAGAAATTTCTAATCGTTCTTCTAAGAATCGAATTTGATAATGATATTTCTCTCGCTCGAGTACTGCATCTTTATCGGGTTGTGGAATATATGCTTCACCTCTATTTACCATATAAGGTTCTATGGCATTAGTGTAAATCTTTAGCATTGTATTATAAAGAGTTTCCTGCTCTTGCTTAGTCATTCCAGGTGACAGCGGATCATGGGTACCTTCTATTCTATAATTTTCTTTAGGTAGTCCATAATCATGCCTAAAATTAATACACATTGCAGTAATAATTTCTTGTTTAGTTCTCATCTTTCACCTCAAAAATATAATGGCCACCACGCCGAGATTGAACCCAGGTAACAGACCAAAGAACATGATTCTCTTGCATGGCTCTGATGATGTCCTCGTTACCAGACCAACCACCAGTTGAAATATAGTATCGATGAACCATGGTATTTTCTTTCCAATCGTGCGGTTCATCCTTTTCTTTACAACCCCAAGCACCAAAATGCCAAATAGAGAAAATAAATTCAAACCAACCCTTAGGATCATTATAATGCCATTTCTCTATTAGGTCAAGTGCTTCTTCAGTAGGATAACCGTCTTCATCGAGATATTCGTTCATTTTTTCTCTCCGTTGGGACCGGTTATGTCGTAACGACC
>Ga0208784_1000877_pt1 | contig 13400 bp, 26 predicted proteins | sample DEB19_08_DNA_FD_184531 | JGI IMG/M metagenome (GOLD analysis project Ga0208784, IMG submission 184531) | Aqueous microbial communities from the Delaware River and Bay under freshwater to marine salinity gradient to study organic matter... | ecosystem: Environmental > Aquatic > Marine > Coastal ... | reverse complement strand
TGAAAAAGAATCGTTTAATAATGGAAAGAGTAACAAATGAACAACGCTAAGATTATTGCAGTAACACAGTCAATTATGAAAATCGAGACAGATGGAAAATATGGTGACGTTAACACTCGTCCAATGAGTGAAATGAATACTGCTAAAATCATCGCCGTCACCAAACCTCTGGTAGAGGGCATTGATACTGCCGAGGAGTTTGTGGCTTATACTGCCCGTGTAAGCAATCCAAGCAACCAAATGAATAAAGAAACTTCATCCAAACTTCTCCGTTATTGTATCAATAACAAACATTGGTCCATCTTCGAGCAAGTTTCTATTACAATGGATATAGTAACCACCAGGGACATCGCCCATCAAATCATCAGACATAGATCCTTTAGTTTTCAGGAGTTCTCACAAAGATACTCCAATCCTACCGAGGATATGGGTTTCGTAACAAGAGAGGCACGATTACAGGACGCCAAGAATCGTCAGAATAGTATTGAGACGGATGATAAAGAACTACAGAATAGATGGGCAAACAAACAAAATCTTGCTACTTATTATGCTAAAGAAGCCTATCAGTGGGCGATTGAGAATGACATTGCCAAAGAACAGGCAAGAGCAGTTCTACCAGAAGGTCTAACCGCAACCCGTCTATATATGTCAGGAACGCTTCGTTCTTGGATTCATTACATTGACGTTCGTGCGGAAGAAGGCACACAGAAAGAACACCGTGAGATTGCACTTGCTGCCCGTGATGAGATTCTTGGGCATTTCCCGTCATTGAATGATTACTGGTATTCTGCACCCGAACCCGTTGTTGAAAATAAACCTTGGTGGAAAGTATGGTAGTAGAAAATGCTGGATTACTAAATAGCATTGTAGGTCACGGGACGGCAATCCCCACCTACTCTAATGCTAATAGGAGCACCAGCATGTCTATTTATCGCCGCCTGTATGAGCAGGCCCACGGTCCCATCCCCAAAGATGAACAAGGTAGGTCTTATGAAATACATCATATAGATGGCAATCGTAAGAATAACGAGTTATCAAATCTAATAGCACTTTCCATAGAGGACCATTATAAGGTTCATTTAGAGCAGGGTGACTATGGTGCTGCTAAACGCATCATAGCAAGAATCAATGTATCACCAGAACTACTATCCGAGTTAGCACGAAAAGAAAACCAGAGACGCATAGATAATGGTACACATAACTGGCTCGGCGGTGGACAACAGAAAAAACAAGCATTGGAACAGATTGCTAATGGAACACATCAATGGTTAGGTAAAACAAATCCTGTTCATAAACAGAAGAAAGATGGAACACTAAAACTTTTTGATAGAGAATGGGCTCGTGAAAGAGAACTGAAAAAAGTAAAAAACGGAACACATCCATTTGTGGGTGATAACAATCCAGTCTATAAGTATATTGCCGATGGTACATCACACTTATTAGGTGAAAGAAATCCGGTCCACAAACTACTAAAAGAAGGCAAACATAACACACAAATACAAGTCACCTGTCCTTATTGTAACAAAACTGGTAGTCAACCAGCAATGATTAGGTGGCATTTTGACAACTGTAAGAGGAAGACGAATGAGTAATGAAATGACACTTTATCAGGAGTTTATACACCGCAGCCGCTACTCCAGATTTTTACCAGAAAAGAACCGTCGTGAGAACTGGGGTGAAACAGTAAATCGTTATCTTGATTTTATGGAAAATCATCTACAAAAAAACTATAACTATAATATACAGGACATTAGACCAAGATTATATAATGCTATATATGATCTAAAAGTTATGCCCTCTATGCGAGCATTGATGACGGCCGGTCGAGCATTAGAGCGTGACAATGTTTGTGGATATAACTGCTCCTTTCTTCCTATTGATGATCCTAAAGCATTTGATGAAGCAATGTTTATTCTCTTGTGTGGTGCGGGTTGTGGATTCTCGGTTGAGCGTCAGTTTATTAATCAGTTACCAGAGATTCCTGATAAGATGTTTGATTCGGAAACAGTTATTTCAGTTAGAGATAGCAAAGAGGGTTGGGCCAAATCTCTTAGGATGCTTATCTCTCTATTATATGCCGGAGAAATACCAAAGTGGGATTTGACAAGAGTTCGTCCAGCGGGCGCACCTCTCAAAACTTTTGGTGGACGTTCATCAGGTCCAGAACCATTACATGAACTATTTAAGTTCTTTGTTAGAACTTTCAAGCACGCCCATGGTCGTAGATTGACCTCTTTGGAATGTCATGACTTAATGTGTAAAATTGGCGAAGTCGTGGTTGTTGGTGGGGTTCGTCGTTCCGCTATGATTAGTTTGTCTAATCTTAGTGATGATAGAATGAGACACTGTAAATCAGGAAGTTGGTGGGAAGCAAATCCACAGCGAGCATTGTCTAACAACTCTGCGGTGTATAACGAGAAGCCAGAAATCGGTTCATTCATGTCCGAGTGGCTGGCACTATACGAATCAAAGTCAGGTGAGAGAGGATTATTCAGTCGTGAAGCATGTCAGAAAATTGCCAAAAGGAACGGCCGTCGAAATAGTGACCAACTTTTTGGCACTAATCCATGCAGCGAAATCATTCTCCGCCCATATGGATTCTGTAACCTTACAGAAGTTGTTATCCGAGCAACCGACACGCTGGAAGATATTCGTTCTAAGATTGAAGTTGCGACTATCCTTGGCACTTTTCAAAGCACTCTTACTGATTTTCCGTATCTAAGAAAGATTTGGCAGAAGAATGCAGAGGAAGAAAGACTGCTTGGTGTTTCTCTAACAGGCATCTATGACTCTAAACTATTCAACAATCCAGATGACAAAGGCATCAAGGAGCGTCTTTTGACTCTTCGTGACTTTGCTGTTGAGGTAAACAATGGACTTGCTAATACTCTTGGCATTAATCCTGCCGCCGCTATTACCTGTGTTAAGCCTTCTGGGACTGTTTCACAACTCTGTGACTCTGCGTCTGGTATCCATCCTCGCCATTCTCAATACTATATTCGTCGTGTCCGTGCTGATAATAAAGATCCGCTTACTAAGTTCATGAAGGACAAAGGTGTGCCGTGGGAGCCAGATGTTATGAAGCCTGACTCCACAACAGTATTCTCCTTCCCAATGAAAGCACCAAAGGGTGCTGTTGTAAGAGATGACATTGACGCTATCAAACATCTTGAACTATGGGCCGTGTATCAGGAGGCATGGTGTGAGCATAAGCCATCCGTTACAATCAATGTTCGTGAAGAAGAATGGATGGATGTTGGTGCGTGGGTATATCGTCACTTTGATGAAATGTCCGGTGTATCATTCTTGCCACATGATGGTGGTTCATATCGTCAGGCACCATATGAGGAGATTAGTCAAGACCTATATGAAGCAATGTTGCCGTCTATTCCAAAGCATCTGGAATGGGATAGTCTGGTTGAGATGGAAGATAACGTTGAGGGTGTCCAGACACTGGCCTGCACATCAGGGAGTTGTGAAATATGAAAGAGCCAAAACTAAAAGTTATTACCGATACAAAATGGGTGTTCAATCCAGATGATGATCTAACTATGAAAGAGGTGATTGAAATGTTTCGTATAATGTCATTATCTCTAACCGATGACAAGATTTACGAAACTCTTTCACCCGCACTGCGTAGACACTTTGAGAGGCAGTAAAATATGAAAAATCTAATCGTTGCTATGATGCTACTATCTACACCTGCTCTTGCTGAAACAAATATCACCATTAGCAAGTCACAACAAATGATGCAGGTGGATACGGACGAAGGTACCTATCAGTGGCCTGTGTCTACCGCCCGAAAAGGTTATTATACACCCACGGGTACCTTCACTCCATATTCTCTTCAACCAATGCACTATTCAAAGAAATATGATAACTCACCTATGCCGAACAGTATTTTCTTTTCGGGTGGTTATGCGATTCATGCCACACCTCATGTTGGTAATCTTGGTCGCCCTGCTAGTCATGGGTGCGTTAGACTTTCTCCGACAAATGCTAGGACCTTATATAACATTGTAAGTCGTGATCGTCATAACACAACTATTAGGATTGTACCATGAATCTATTTCAACTCGGTAACTTTGTCTCCCATGCTGGTAATGAACTGGCATGGAAGATTGAATGTGATGCTCTAACAGACGCTGACTGGGAATGTCTCGCCAAGATGATTTCAGAACGATGCCAGTTTGGTTCTGTCTATGGCATTCCTCGAGGTGGTGTCAAGTTAGCAAACGCATTAGAAAAGTATAAGACGCCAAGCAATCCATATAGACTGATTGTTGACGATGTTTATACAACAGGGAAATCTATGAATGAAGTCATGGATCCTGGTGATATCGGTTTCGTTGTCTTTGCTCGCCGTAGAGTAGACTTTGAGCCTAACAGATACATTCGTGCATTGTTCACTATGGACATGATATGACGGACGAACGTTTCAAGTCTATCATGGCAATCATAATCAATCTAACAATTTTCATGATGATAGTAGAGGCCACTAATCTGGCCTTTGCTATTACGGCTGTATTGGTTATGTGTGCTGCTCTTGTATATGTCATGTAAGAGAATATTGTATGGATGAACTGGACGAGATTCTACTGGAACAGTTACACAATGCTAGAAGAAGCAAGAAACTACTAAAAAGACTTAGAAAGTTATACAGAAAACCTGACCCTTACATTGAAAACGGTGAAGTCTATATAGAGAATAGAATAAAGTTTTTTGAGAACATGATACAAGACAAGTCATTGCTTTTCAAAAAGGTCAAAAAGAAAAAAGTAAAACAATCGGACTTACTGTCAAGGAATCCTTTTTATGAATGGTATAGAAACACTATGTTCGTTACCAACTTTGGAATTAAGATGTTTACGGATTCATTATCACAGTATATGTCTTATTTCAAGAAGGATAAGGAGTAATGGCAGGAGAAAGAGCCGCTATATTTGGTCATTTTATTGAACAGTATTTAGAGAGCGACGTTGGCATTCTAGAACGAGAAGAAACCTATAGAGTATTGCTTGAGGTTCTAGAGGAGTTTGAAATCAAAGGCATGGAAGGTTATCTAAACATAGATCCTGCATTTGATGAAGTATGGAACGAAAGATATCCACCTGATATAGAAGACTACGAAGAATAACTATATAGGTCTATGTGGACCTATAACAACAAACCCTTTACAGAGATACCAGACGGATACGTGGCATTCGTATATGTGATTACGAACACGGTCACTAATAGAAAATATGTAGGCAAGAAACTGTTTAAGTTTACTCGCACCTCAAAGAAGAAAGGTAAACGAGTAAAGAAGCAAGTTGATTCTGATTGGATTGATTACTATGGTTCCAACAAAGAACTATTATCGCATGTTGATCTATTCGGCAAAGAAAAGTTCCAACGAGAAATCCTCTATCTATGTAAGAGCAAAGGCGAGGCTTCGTATATGGAAGCAAAGGAACAGTTCAATCGAGATGCTTTGATTTCCGAGAACTATTACAACGAATGGATAATGGTAAGAGTAAGGAAATCTCACATTAAAAAATCACTTGACATTCCAAAATGAATATGCTATAAATGAGGTTATGATGGTAATTGTAATGTATTCCAAAAAAGATTGTTCCTTTTGCGACAAGGCAAGGGAACTACTCCGTGCCGAAGGAAAGTTTTTCATTGAATATAAACTGGACACGAACTTTTCCCGTGAGACTCTAAAGGCACTATTTCCCTCCGCAAAAACTTTTCCTGTGATCACTATTGACAACCGCTACATTGGCGGTTATAATGAGTTATCAAAATTGCACGAGGAAGGAAAACTATGATTGACAAGTATGCTCTAAAGGAAGACCTAAAGAATGGTGTTGTTACCGTTGTCTTTGAAAAGAAGGACGGTACCGAACGCACTATGCGAGCAACCCTATCGGATCTATATGTTCCGCAGGTGTTGTCAGAGTATGACGGACAGGTGGCAAAGCCTGCTCGCCAGTTAAATGATGATGTTCAGGCAGTATGGGATATTGATGCAAATGGCTGGCGGTCATTTCGTTATGATTCCGTGAAAACACTATTGAAGGAGTAGTATATGGCATGGCCACATAAAAATCGACCTCGCAAGGGTCGTCGTAAGATTGGTTCTACAAAACGCAAAGCCCGTCGTATGAAGGGAAGAAAGAGGAAGTAATGCCTGTTAACTTACCGGAAGGAATCCGAAATATGAAGGGTATGGATAAAGCCAAGATTATCAATGTGTCTGCATCATCTGATGGTCTAGATTTTATGGATGGTCTAGCACTATTGCTTATCGGTCTAAAACTAACTGACCATCTAGCAAACTGGACATGGATCGAGGTGCTTGCTCCTCTTTGGGCACCATTTATGATTTCGTGGTTCATTCGTCTGATCAAATCAACTTTCTTTTCCGATGATGATGAGGGTGAGGAATAATGTCTGCTGATAACGGCATCTATGTTCTGTTGACAATAACAGACAAAGGACCTGAATACCGTGTGGCTTATACCCAAGCCATAGATAATATTTACGGAAAGTTCAATGAGGAACTTTGCCGTTACGAAGGAGACATTCCTGCTATCGTTTCCGTATTCGGTGAAGCCAAGGTTTTCTATATACTTAACGAGGCTCTTGACTTTGCTGAGGAAATGTCGTATGATCATGAATATCTTGAGGATGGAATCTGTGTGATTAACGAGTTCAAGGACTATGGGCACATTTTCACCTGAGGAGAATATGGCAAAGATTGTATTACACGGACATCCTAAAAAGATTACCAGACAAGAGTTGATACAATCTGCCGCCTTCTTCTGCGACCATCTCCTGTCTAAAAGACTAAGTAAAAACGTAAAGGTTGTTATCAGACTGAAAAACAACCTATATAAAACGACCAAATGTTTCGGTCTATGCACCTATACAGACGACGACATTAGAACATCTAATCATCGTGAGTTTGAGATAGAAATGGACTCGGACTTTGGTCGTGTTTTTATGCTAAGAACACTAGCGCATGAACTTGTTCATGTTAAGCAATATGCACGAGGTCAACTTATTGAAATGTCCGGTCCATATCAGAAATGGAACGGTGTAATGTTTAGTGAAAATAAAGTATCATACAAAGAACTACCGTGGGAAAAAGAAGCAAGACGGTTAGAAAAAGAATTGTATGAGTTGTGGAAACAACATCGTGACCGATAAGGAGAAGAAAGTGAAAACGGCAACCGTTCGTCGCCCTAAGTTTGCTGATGAAAAGTATCTTGGCCCTGAACCGACTGTGAACGAAGATGCTTCACAGTCTGAAATGGCCAAGGCATACACCTGGTTCAACTATTTCTACAACTCTGAAGATGCCAAAAACTTTACAATATCCTACCTAAAACATATCAAGTATAACAAAGACACAATCAGAAAACTCTCCAAAGTAAATGCCCTTAACCTACATAACATCGGTTGGAACAGTCGTCTACTCCATAACGGTAGCACTCTACCTGACGGTGTGTGGGATGCATGTGTTACCAGAATTGAACAACTGGTTGCAGATATGTCAGATGACACTGAACAAGTCACTGAACAAGTCACTAAGGTCATCTCAATTCAAGACCGCATCCAGAATAAGGCTGCCGAACTGATTGGTGAACTTGAAGAACAACTTGATGTGTTCTTTCAAGAAGGAGTCATTCAGTTTGACGTTAAGAAGTGGTCCCTTGAGAAGGGAATTAAACCGCAAATTGCGAAGAGGATTGCAGACAAATTCCGTCCTCAATTTACAGAAATCACCGAGGCCCTCGAAGGCAAAGACCCTGAGTTGGTGGAAGCGTATAAGGGTTGGCGTAAGCCAGTTCTTAAGATCATGGCTATATTCATCAAGCGTATAATCGACCACATGACCGAACTTGAGAGTGCTGGTCTTGCTGTTCGTAAGCCACGCAAGAAGAAGGTCAAGCCTGCTTCTGTTCTGGTTGCTAAGATGAAGTATAAGGAGAATGATGGTGATCTTAAGTCGGTCAATCCATGCGACATTATCGGTGCTTCGCAACTTTGGGTTTACAATACTAAAACTCGTAATCTTTCTGTGTATAATGCCGTGGGTAATTCAGGCCTTTCGGTCAGAGGGACTACGCTTACGGGATTTGATGAAGAGTCTTCTATTACGAAGAAACTCCGCAAACCCGAATCAGTCATTAAACCTCTTCTTGACGGTGGTAAAATCTATCTTCGCAAGGTGATGGAGAATATCAAGACTGCCGAACAAAAAGCAACTGGTCGTATCAATGTGGATACGATACTACTAAGGGTGGTAAAATGACAGTAGAAACATTCATGTGGGCATGGATATACATGGGTTATGTGGTAGCAACACTCTCGGTGTTGCTGCTACTATTCATTACAATCAATAACAAGGAATAACAATGACACATAAAGTAATCGAGTTTCCCAAGAACAAGGTCGTTCGTGAAGTGCCAGAAGAAATTCATATAGAACGACAGGCTAAGGCTGATATGAAACAGGCCGATGCTATCGTGGACGAGATTGCTGGCATAATGCTCACGGAACTGGACAACTATTATGTGGACATAAATCAGAAACAGTTTGCCAAAGATATCATCCTGGTTGTGGATGCTTTAAAGGCTGCGGTCTATAGATCATATGGAATCGACCATCATCTCCATGCTTTCATCGATGACAATGTGAAACTCATTGAAGGTGATCTGGAGTCCCTATCTAAGGAAGAGATTAAGGAAAAGATTGAAAAGATTATGGTGGAACTGTCCGAAGCAAAAGAAAAGATTGACAGCGACGAGGAAGAGTGATATACTATATATTCACTCAATAAAGGAAATAATATGTCTTATATGCTGATAGACCTTAACCAGGTTCTAATCTCAAATCTGATGCAGCATCTAAAGTTTGTGACGAAGCAGAATGAAATGTCTGAGGATCTTATTCGTCATATGTGCATCAATACTATTCGTTCTAACGTAAAGCAGTTTCGGTCAAAGTATCCAAACATCATTCTTTGCTGCGACTCCAAGCACTACTGGCGTCGTGACGCATTTCCATTTTACAAGTCGCAGCGTAAGCATGATCGTGAAGCCTCTGGTCTTGATTGGTCTATGATCTTTGACGTGCTTAATCGTCTGCGTGATGAACTTCGTGATAATTTTCCATATAAGACCTTGAATGTAGAAGGTGCAGAAGCCGACGATGTTATTGCCGTTCTTACTGCAAGACTGGCACCACATTCTCCTATTCTTATTCTATCGTCTGACAAAGACTTTGGACAGTTGCAGAAATATCCTAATGTGACACAGTATTCGCCCATTCTAAAGCGGTTCATCAAGATTGATGATCCGAAGCGGTTCGTGCGTGAGCATATCCTGAAAGGTGATCGTGGTGATGGTATTCCAAACATTCTATCACCTGACAACACCTTTGCTGCCGGAGAACGTCAGAAACCACTAAATAGTAAACGTCTTAACGAATGGGTTACGAAGGATGCGTCAGAGTTTTGCACTACGGACGTTCTTCTTCGTGGGTATAAGCGTAATCAAATGTTGGTTGATTTTGACTATATACCGAGCGACATACAGGGAAAGATCGTGGACGCCTACGAAGAAGCCAAACCAGCTAACAAAGAGAAGATGCTAAACTATTTTATACAGAATGGTTTGAAGGTGATGATTGAACACATAAACGACTTTTGAGGATAAACCATGTCAATAAAAAATGTATATGAAGTGCTTGATGATTTTAGAAATGCAAAGACAAAACAAGATCGTCTAGACATTCTACGACGAAACGGATCGTTTGCGGTAAAGAGTATTCTACAAGGTGCATTTGATCCGAGGGTCAAGTTCACTATAAAAGAAGTTCCGAAATATAATAAAGTAGATGTGCCGGCAGGAATGTCATATTCACACATGACCGATGCTCTGTCTCGTGTATATCTATGGACAGAAGGCAACCCAAAACGACCGGCAGGTCTAACAGAAAAGAGATCAACAGAATTACTATTACAATTACTGGAATCGCTTGAGCCAAAAGAGGCAGAGGTGTTTGCTAATATGATACAAAAAGACTTGAAAATTCCTCACCTAACAGTTAAATTAGTTAACGAAGCATTTCCTGGTCTATTACCAGAATAAGGAGCAATAAAGGTAATATAACATGAAGAACAAAATTCCTAGTCGTAAAATGGATCCTCTCTATGCGGAACTGTTTGAAGAGGATCGCAAGTATGGTGGTAAGCGTATTGAACGACCACAAACGGATGTTAGCAAGAAGCGTCCGATTCGGAATTTGAAGAAGGCGTGGATGGAGCACCCGGAAGACTATGATGAGGTAGACGATTTTTATGAACATTAGGGCTTGACATTCCCAAACAAATCCCCTAATATTGAAAATAGCGATTGTCGCTATGCGGAAGGTAAACTCCTTCCTTTGACGCCGAAGAGGCAGAGAGGTATATTATGTCTTACAAGAATATCACACAGACTATTCATTCCTATACGGAACTCTTGACAGTATCGGAACTTTACCGATTACATGCGGGCAATAAGTTTTTCTATGACCGTGAGCGTTTACAGCGTCTATTGAATGAATGGGTCGGATACAAAAAGTCATCCTATCTAACATCGCTTATGAATGGCGGTAATCTCAAGGATCTATTTCAGATTGCCAAGATTCAGCCTATCACGGCCTTTCTTGAGGAACAACTTGTCCCTACAGAAAAGAACTATGAATTTATCAAGGAAAACCTTGAATACTTTCAGAACCTTTCTGGACAGGGATACGAGTATCTTGTCCTAGATGGCCAGCATCGTATTGATACAATCGTAAAATATATTGAAGGCAAGATTGACCTTACCCCTCTGTCTGTTATTGAACTAAAGGATGAGGAACAGGCTGGCAGCATCTATGTTAAAGGCACCTTTAATAAGATGCCAGAAGAAGCCCAAGACTTCTTTAAGTCGCAGCGTGTAGTCGTAACCACATATACGACTGGTGATCTTCGTGAACTTGCAAGGATCTTTATCACATCAAATGATATGGAGCCTATGACGAACCATGAGCGCCGTATTCTAAACTACAATCCTCTAAATCGCTGGCTAAATGCATTGTTCCTACATGACATTGCTATTCGCAAGATGTTTGAATCCATCACCGGTATGTCAGGTGAGTATGATATCAAGCACAAGGGCGATACCTTGTTTGGTGCCGAAATGCTTCGGTATATCAATAACAATGATTATGAAGGATACAATCATGCCGATCTAGATGATATGCTTGGTTCATATCCTAAAAAGTTGATCAACATCACCGAACATGACAAAAAGATTACTGCACAAATCTTTCGCCTGATTGCTGATGGATGTGCAAAGTATCCTGAATCAAAGTTGAAGAAGTTCACAAAGGCTAGCATCTACAATTTGTTTTATACAGCATCTTTCTTGGTGCAGAAGAACAATAAGTGGAGCAAGCCATTTGACATTGACGGTCGCTATAAGATTGTTGATGCCACTGCCTTTGTCACATGGTTCTTTAACCGAGAGCATGAACGTCTGAATGCCAAAGGAACATATATTACGTTTAATGTTCCCGGTACAAACAAGACTAAGAAGCAGGTAAACGAGTGGTCTTTCCGTAAGCACAATGCCGACCAGAAGCATTCTGGTAAGCAGTCCATTGAAGGAATGGGTGGTTCAAAATATGACTTCAAAGATTGGGCTCGTGTTCGGTATCTTGTCAATGATCTGGTCGAGGATATTGCTAGCCTTGAGAACCGTGGTATTATTCAGAAAGTCGGTTCTCGCACAGGTGACATTACCCGTGACGAAGCGTTAGTTGCTGCTCGTATTCCTCTTTCCGAGGCACACAAGTATCATGTGGATGAAATTGTACCTGTCTCAAAAGGTGGATATCGCAACAAAAATAATATTCAGGTGATCGAAGCAGAAAAGAACCGAAACAAAAGCGACCGAGTTATCGCTTAAATGACAACAAAAAGGGGAGCCGAAACTCCCCTTTTTCTTATGTAAACAGTCTACCTTTTCTATAGACTATAGGTGCGTCATCCTGTCGCACGGTTGACAATTAGGTTTACATTGACATTGCCGTTCCGATTTGCTATTATATGTCCATGATCACAAAACGCAAGCGGCGTACCGACCGCAACCACATAATCTATAGCTTGGCCATAAACGGCCGTGAATATATCGGCGTTACCCATGTCGAAAACGGCAAGGTTAACAAGTCCTTAGACCGTCGCTGGCGTAAGCATGTCGGCCGTGCGATGACCGAAGGTAAACTATGGAAATTGTGCGTGGCTATTCGCAAGCATGGCCCTGACAATTTCACTGTAAGCGTTCTTGAAATAGTCCGTGGCAAGGCTGCGGCTCATATCCGTGAGCGTGAACTTATCCGTGAGCGTAAGCCTAGGCTTAACAGTGACGTTCGGTAAATGTAAACGAGGGTGCGACAATCTGTCACATTTACTTCCGTTCCGTTCTATGCTAATATATACCCATAATCGTGAAAGGAAACAATATGTCTAATACCCGCTTCACTCCCAAGAACCCCGACGGTAAAGATGCTTCTCTCCGTCTCGCTGTCATTAACTATTTTGAGAATGGTGGCAGAATTACCGTATGTAAACCTGGTCGTCGTTCAAAGGCTAATACATCGTTTCCGCAGATTCATGGCACCGTATCAAATATTGGTGCTAAGTCGCTTAATCTGAAAAACGCTGGTGCAAAAGGTAAAAGGGGTTAATATGTCTGATATCGTTCTCTTTGTTGTGCTATTCGGTGCGCCTATATCTCTGGCGCTTGTCGCTATCCTAACGGAGGTCTGATATGGTTATTCATAGGTATATTCCTTCATATGGCCATTGTGTAGCATATGCTAGATGCAGTGGTAAATGGATTATTCCCTCTTATATGATAACCATGAATACCGCATGTTCGTTATGGGTTGTTCCTGGAACAATGGAGGATTGATATGACAGTTTTCTATTCTATCTGCTATGATGGTCGTCGTGAGTATTTTCCCATTGATTTTCTCGGCTATATTCCATCCGATGCGGTTGATATATCTTATTGGGTAGTTCCTGGAACAATGGAGGACTAAAATGTTAGATGAAAGCAAAATGGTTCAGATTATGGCCCTCGGTGTTGTTACGGTCGGTCTAATCTTCGGTATCGTTCTTATCATGGCTCTTGATGGAGTTTACTAATGCAAGTATATGTGCTTTTATGTGAGGCATACTCTGACGATGCCCGTCTGTTAGGTGTCTATTCGACGGAGGCATTTGCCCGTCATGCTTATGAAACGTGGGAAGATCGTTGTTATTTTCCCTTCTATCGTGTAGAACGGCGTGATCTTGATGCTCTTGCATC
>Ga0208784_1000873_pt1 | contig 13441 bp, 13 predicted proteins | sample DEB19_08_DNA_FD_184531 | JGI IMG/M metagenome (GOLD analysis project Ga0208784, IMG submission 184531) | Aqueous microbial communities from the Delaware River and Bay under freshwater to marine salinity gradient to study organic matter... | ecosystem: Environmental > Aquatic > Marine > Coastal ... | reverse complement strand
TAAATGATGGAGCCTATGAAGAACATATAGAGCCATCGCACTCCGATAACTTTGTTGCTATAAACAATGATGAAACTGATTGGGTAAGAATGGATCAAGTTGATCCTGATTATTGGGTTGACTATGAGGGCATGAAGCGTTATAATGAACGCATTCAAAACGGTTTCCGACTATTCGGAAAGTATTATCAGAACCTGTGGGACTAAGGAGAATACGGTATGCACATTCTAGAAAGATATTATCTTGTTGATGATAATGGTAACGAACATGAATTGAAATGTAAGATTCAGACAGATATTGCTATGTTGAGCGAAGAAACGAATCATACTGCAAATAAAGAAATGCTAAAAATTAGAAACAACGAGTTGTTAGCTGAATTGTCATTGATGAACTTTCAATAAAAGGGGAATAAATGAGCATTGAAAGAACTATTCTTTCTAATTTGTTATTTAATGAAGAATATAACAGAAAGGTTATACCTTTCATTAAGAGCGATTATTTTCAAGATTACTCGGAACGTGTTGTTTATGAATTAATTGATGACTATGTAAAAAAGTATAATTCTTTCCCTTCAATAGAAGCGTTAGCAATAGACCTGTCTAATAAAGAGGGTTTAAACGATCAGACATTTAAAAACAGTAAGGAAATTATTGTTAGTTTAGAATCTGATTCTAACACAAAACTAGATTGGCTCTTGGATCAAACTGAGAAGTGGTGTCAAGACAAAGCACTATATCTTGCGATCATGAAGTCAATCCAAATTATGGATGAGAAAAATGGTTCTATCTCTAAAGGTTCTATTCCACAAATTCTTACAGATGCCCTGGCAGTTTCTTTTGACACTCACATTGGCCATGACTTTATTGATGATGCCGATGAACGCTATGAGTTCTACCATCGAAAAGAAAAGAGAGTGCCATTTGATCTCGACTACTTTAATGTCATCACAAACGGTGGTCTTCCCAACAAAACCCTCAACATTGCCCTCGCCGGAACCGGAGTTGGCAAAAGTCTATTCATGTGTCACTGTGCAGCCGCCAATCTCTCAAGAGGCAATAACGTCTTATACATCACCCTCGAAATGGCAGAAGAACGTATTGCCGAAAGAATTGATGCCAACCTACTAGATATTGCTGTTGATGAACTAGAGATGATACCCAAGCAATCTTATGATGTTAAGATTGATAAGTTAAAGTCAAAGATTACTGGTAAACTTATCATCAAGGAATATCCTACTGCTTGTGCTGGTTCAGCAAACTTCCGTCATCTTCTTAATGAATTGAAGATCAAGAAGAACTTTATACCTGACATTATTTACATTGACTATCTAAATATTTGTCTATCATCGAGGATTAAACATGGATCCAATGTCAATTCTTACACCTTGGTTAAAGCTATCGCAGAAGAACTTAGAGGATTGGCCGTTGAACACAATGTTCCAATCGTCTCAGCAACGCAAACCACTCGCTCAGGATATTCTAACAGCGACGTTGGATTGGAGGACACATCAGAATCTTTTGGTCTGCCAGCAACTGCTGATTTTATGTTCGCTCTTATTTCTTCAGAGGAACTGGAATCATTAAATCAAATAATGGTTAAACAGTTGAAGAATCGTTATTCTGATCCTGGATCTAATCGTAGGTTTATTGTTGGGATTGATCGTAGTAAGATGCGTCTTTATGACGTAGATCAATCAGCGCAGGAAGGATTAGTAGATGATCGCCCAGTGATGGATAAGGGCAAGTTCATGGAGGAGGAAAATGAACGACACAAACCAAGGAGTAAATTCGACAGGTCCAAGTTCGAGGGCTTCAAGTAATACAATGACAACCGACGAAATAAAAGAACTAATCGGTATACCTTCATGGGTGGATAATAATATAATTGAACAAGCAGCAGCTGATGTGTTTCAAAATATTATTGAAGAAAATGATAGGAAATTTAAATTAAAAATGGCAGATGATATTTGGATAAAAGTAAAAGGATTTCCTATTCCTGATTGTTATTCCGAGGAAGACCGATTGGGTATCTATGAGCGATATTATCATAGAGCAGTAGCAATGTCACAGGGAGAATAAGATGATTGTATGTTCCTGTAACTATATTGATACTGTTGACATCAAGGCGGTTCTAAATTATGGAACAGAACCAACTGAAGAACAGGTTCTTAATATGCTTGCATGGACGCCAGAGTGTTCCTATTGTAAAGAACTAATCACTAACGAAATTCGTAAATGTATTCAGGAGATGGGTCATGGCAGTTAATTACAGCACTATTGAAGTCGGTGGAAGTTATGTTGTTGAGGAAAAGCAGACGGGTCATTACGTCTATGTCGCTGACACAAAGGAACAGGCAAGAAAAATGATGAAACATTTGAATCTTGGTGGTGGTTTTGATGGTCACACTCCTGCGTTTGTGGCAAATAAACCAAATATAAAAACAAATTAATTTTTGAAATTTCGCCTAAATTTCTTGTAAATGGCCTTAATTTTTCACTAAATAATAACAGCAAAAATATGTAGTCCACAATAGTGGAAGCGGCTCGAGCCATCATAGAAGGGGCAACGGAATAGTCTGGAGAAAACGGTGGGGTTCCGCCAGACCATATTTTTGTTAGACAGAGTTCGGGGAGTAGGGAAACCTACTCCCCTTTTTTGTTTTTATAAATATGAGAAATATATATTAAAACGAGGTTTATATGTTAGCATTTTCTCAATATCTTGAATTAATCACTGAAGAAAAAGAAGATTCTGGTTCTATGACTTCTTTCAGAGGAAGATTAAGCGAATTAGCCTTTGTTCACGCTTTTAATAGATATCATGAATTATTAAACAAACATAAAGATCATAAAAAAGCAATTCAAGAGTTATCTAGAGAACAACATTTAGATCCAAAAAACATAGAAAAAAATCATCCTTTTAAAGACGCAATACAAAATATTGCTAAAGAAATAGGACACAAAGAAGCAGATCGAACTCTTTGGGATTCTCATCATTCAGCTTTAGCAACAATTAATCATATCCATAATATTTCTGGAGGCATAACTGGTAAACCCGTTTGGGCTGGTCCAGACGCTTCAGGAAAAACTGCAGAAGCTGCTTCAGGATATAGTTCTCCAGCAGACATGTTAGTAAATACTAAAAAAGGTTGGCATCATATTTCGTTGAAGTATTCAGCAGAAGAAAAAGACAAACCAACAAAATTAACTCAAACTAATGCTAAAAAATTAATAGATCATGTTCAAAAAGCACATGTTGAAAATTTTGGAGAACGAGATAAAAATTTAGATTCTGGATATGAAAATTTAATGAAAGGATATGGTTCTTCTGGGTTAAAAGATGAAAAAGTAGCTAGAACATTAAATGCTGCAGGATTCGCACAAGATAAAAACACAGGGGAATTTTCCAAAACTGCATTATCAAAATTAGGTAGATATGCTTCAAATTTACAAAGCGGAAAAGACGCTAAAAGACATGATAAATTTAGAAACGAATTAAGAAATCATTTTTTAAAAAATGGTATTTCTGAAAAAGATCATGATAAACATATAAAAAATTTAGCTAATGTTTACGATAATGTTATTAAATCTAGTAAAACAAATGCTGGCGCTAGATTTATGGATGCTTTTCATAATGCAACAAAAAGAATTTATAACGAAGGTAAATCAGGTCAACACAATTTATTTAAAAGTATTTTTAATATAAATCCTCCTGGACAAGGAAAAGTTTTAGTTGTAAAAACAAAAAGATCTTCAGCAAAAGGAACAGAGTTACCAAAAGTTTCTGTTGCAGATCATGCAAGAACTTTGGATGATCGTTTAGGTAAAGATTCTGAGAACCAAGCATATGATAGTGTTAAAGCTGGAGGAACTAGTACATCTACTATTTCTACTAGAGATGGTGAAGTTTTAGGTCGTCTTTCTCTTGACACAGCAAAAAGTTCTCCTCAAATTATTGGTATGTCTGGAGGAACGATTGACAAATTTGATTCTATCGATCACCAACATCCCTCAAGACAACAAACCCCTTCCTCACCAGCACCAATTAAAAAAGGTAAAGCAGTAAGTACAAGAGTTGCGCCGAATGGTTATCCGGAACACATGCACCAAGCGCATAAAGATTCAATGTATATGGGACATATAGACACATGAGAATAGACTTTAAAACATTCCTTACAGAGCAAGAAGAAGTTAAAGGTAAAGCATTAAAGCATCTAACTCACGTTGAAGATCATGTTATTCATGGTGGTCATGAAGGCGTGCAACTTGCTGATGAGCATCTTCGTGGTATGCATGATATGTTACTTGGTAAAAATTCTAAGTTACATGCATCAACAAAGTATGATGGTGCTCCTTCTATTGTATTTGGAACACATCCACAGACTGGTCAGTTTTTCGTAGCTTCAAAGTCAGCGTTTAATAAAAATCCAAAAATTAATTATACTGAAGAAGACATTGAAAAGAACCATGGCCATGCTCCTGGATTAGTTGAGAAACTAAAACATGCATTAAAATATCTTCCTGGTATTATGCCTAGAACTGGTGGAGTATATCAGGGCGATCTTATGCATACTGAAGGTGATGCTCAAACACAAAATGGTAAAACTTCTGTTACTCCAAATACATTAACATATTCTGCTCCTGCTGATTCTGTTGAAGGTAGAAACTTAAATAAGAAACTTGGTATTGTTGTTCATACTCAATATAAGCATACAGCTAATGGTGGACGTGGTGGCCTAGAATCTATGAATGCTGGGCCATTACAACCAAAAGATCGTGCTAAATTTAAAGAACATCCAGATGTTAATAACATTGACCCAACAATCGAAGTTAATCCATCAAACTATTCTCCAATTGAACAACAAGCATTTTTAAATCATATGGAAAAAGCTAAGAGAGTTTATTCTGCTATGAAACCAGAAGCTATGGAAGCTCTTGCTGGGCATGGGGAACAGATGGAAGCTCATGTCAATAATATGATTAGAACAGGTGGAACTCCATCTGTGCAAGGTTATATGGATCATTTAACTGCACGTCATCAAAAAGATGTTGATAAAGTTAAGACCGAAGCAACAAAACAGAAAAAAATACAAGCACATGCTGATCTTATGAGTCATATTAGTAAAAACAGAGAACATTTTGATAAAGCATTAAAACTTCATGGTCATTTGCAAGATGCTAAAAATATTCTAACAAACGTATTGGCTAAAAATAGTCAGTATGAACACAGCGTTGCGGGTGAACCAACTGGACCAGAAGGAACAGTTGTAGTTGATAAACAAGGTAATGCTTCAAAATTCAACAATCGCAGAGAATTTAACAGATTAAACTTCTTAAAGGGCGCATTCCAGAAACAACAGGTGGCAAATGCTGAAGTTCAATAACTATTTTTTAACAGAAGCTGATAACACAACCCATGTTATGACATTCATGAGGGCCAACCCTCCAACTATTGGTCATGAAAGAGTTGTTAATCATGTCACTGATCTTGCGAAAGGATTAGATGCCGGTCATTCTATTGTTCTTTCTCATTCTCATGATGGTGATAAGAATCCTCTAACGCCTGAACAAAAACTAAGACATGCTAAGATTGCTTTTCCTGGAGCTAATGTATCAACTTCTTCACCCGAAGCTCCTAGTATATTATATAAATTAGCGGAACTTCACAAAAAAGGCGTTAGAAATTTACATCTTGTTGTTGGGCAAGATAGAGTCGACCAATTTAATAAATTAATAAACACGTATAATGGTCAAGAGGGCGGTTATGGATATTACAATTTTGATAATATCACTGTTCATTCTGCTGGTGGCCGTGATCCGGACGCTGAAGGAGTAGAAGGTGTATCAGGAACTGGTCAAAGACAACATGCAATGACTAATAACTTTGAAGGATTTAGAGCTGGTGCTCCAAGTCGTATGTCAGACGATCAGGCCATGAACCTTATGAACGATATACGTAGCGGTATAGTTCCTAAGAAACCTAGAGCAAAGAAACTCAAAGAAGAAACTGTTGCTGGTGGTGAAATGGTCAGAGGATTTGGTGATGTTTCTGGCAATCCAGCTGTTGATCTAGATCCTTTACAACAATATATAACGACCAATGAATTAGCAAAAGATAAACAAAATGGTGCATTATTAAAAATGATGCGTCAAACGCAAAGTGGATTATTAGGGTTTAAAGAATTTAATCCTATGTCTAGAAGTGGTTCATTAGAATATTTTGATGACGACGATAATCATAATCCACTTCTTAGAGATAAAGTAAGAAATTCCGGAAAAAAGAATAACGTAACCAGAGGTTAATAATGGCACAGTTTCGTAAGGATACACATCAATATCTAGCAGATGGTAAAACAATTTATGAAGTGGTCATGCTAGCTGACCAATATGGTAATCTAGTTGGTCCAGCTAATCCTTCAGGTATGTCAGTTGATGGGTTTGGTCGTGCTAGAACCTCTACACCTTTTACTCTTTTTGACTCTTATCATAGATATAGAGATAACGGTAAAGTAAATGCTGCTAATAATGCTGGTGGAACTTACCTGTTTAATTCTAATACTTCATCAATTGATTGCAAGGTAACAACAACTTCTGGTGCTTATGTTTATCGTGAAACTAAAAAAGTTTTTTCTTATCAACCAGGTAAATCATTACAAATTATGACAACCTTTGTTATGAATCCTGCCAAGACAAACCTTCGTCAACGTATCGGATATTTCGGAACAGATAATGGTTTCTTTTTAGAGCGTTCTGCTGCAACAACCAGTGGAGTAAGTTTTGTTAAAAGAACAAAAGTAAGTGGTGTTGTTCAAGATATTCGTGTTGACCAAGCTGATTGGAATATTGACAAACTAGATGGTACTGGCCCATCATTGTTGACTTTAGATCTAGATAACCCACAGATTCTGTTTATGGACATCGAATGGCTTGGTGTTGGATCTGTTCGTATGGGATTTGTTATCGATGGACAACTAATTCATTGTCATTCTTTCCATCATTCTAATTTGACTACTTCTCCCAAGGGCGCATATATGCAAACTGCATGTTTGCCTCTTCGTATGGAATTAGAAAACACTGGAACAACAGCTTCAAACAGTACATATAAACAAATTTGTTCTACTGTTATTTCTGAAGGCGGTTACACTTTAACTGGAAGACCTAAAATAGTTTCATCAAATGTTGTTAGTGGCATTGAATTAACTACTCGAGGAACATATTATCCCGTTGTTTCAATAAGATTAAACCCTGATACACCAGATGCTGTAGTTATTCCTAAACAGATCGATCTTTTACCCTTAACAGCTGCAGAATATCAATATAAGATAATTAAGGGAGCAACAATAGGTGGAGCTGTCTGGGCAAACGTGGATACTGATTCAGCAGTTCAATATAATTCTAATACCACTGCTACTATATCAGGCGGAGAAGAATTAAATACTGGATATTTGACCTCTACAGTGCAAGGTGGCGGTTCTCTTGGCCTTTCTGATGTAGAAATATTTAAATATCAATTAGAAAGAAACACCTTCGCGAACACTACAACGACTTTTACTCTTGCTGCGACTTGTAGAACATCCACTAGTAATGTCGCAGGAACCATTATGTTTGAAGAAATCACCTAATATATAAATAAACTGTCAATGCGATAAGGTCATCGGCAGACTCGCATTTTATAAGGAAAGCCCAAGGGAAACTCCGTATGAAAAAATATAACGAATACACATCTCAGCTAGTCGGCGAGTCTGTCGAGACCATTTTAACTGACAAAGCCAAGCTATCTCTTTATAAGAAATCCTCAAATTCAGACATTCCAGTCAGTATACTTGAAGAAGTATACCGTAGAGGTTATACAATCTGGAATGATAAATTCGGCGGAACACCAGAACAATTTGCTTTTGACAGGGTGAACTCATTCATTGCTGGTGGATTCGCAGCACAATTAGACGAAGACCTATTAGATAAAAAACGTGGTCTTTGGGACAATATTCACGCCAAACGTGCCAGAATTAAGGCAGGTTCTGGAGAGCGTATGCGTAAACCAGGATCAAAAGGCGCACCAACTGATGCAGCACTTAAAGCATCTCAGAATGAAGATGCTGATCCTTGCTGGACTGGATATAAACAAGTTGGTATGAAAACGAAGGGCGGAAAGAAAGTCCCTAATTGTGTTCCTGTCAAAGAAGAAGAAGAATTGAATAAAAAGGTTATGACTCCCGAACAGATTGCAGATAAACATGGAGTTTCGGTCGAGTCGATTAACAAGTGTCTTAAAAGAGGCATTCAAGTAGAAAAAGAACATACAACGCATGCTGAAGAAGCTAGAAGAATTGCTCTAGCTCATTTAGGTGAAGATCCAAATTATTATAAGAAACTAGATAAGGCTGGTCTTGAAGAAGACGCTGAAGCGCATTCAAAAGATTTCAGAAAACCATCATCAAGATTTATAGGGAGCAACGAATTGGTAGACATTTATAAATCACAGACTCCAGGTCAGATCATTAAGAAAGTCATTCGCGAACATCTTCAGGAAGTAGCAATGGCAATGCCTCCAGCAGTAACTCCACCAGCAATTGTTGGTCAAGTTAGACCAGGAGTCAGAGTTGCCCCTAGACCAACAGAAGTTTCTGGTAGAGCAGCAGGTAGAATATCTGGTCAAACCGGATCTATGTCAGCAAGACCAAACGTAAAAGTTACTTCAGGAGTTCAACCATCTATTGAAAGATCTTGGAAAACTTCCGGTAGAGCATCGGTAGGAACTGGTGGTGGTTCTATGTCAGCAACTCCTAAAGTTTCTACATCATACTCACAAGGCGGTGTTAATGTTGGTAAAGGAATGGCGGCATCAAAACAAACCAGTCCAGTTGTTAAGGGAATGACTGATGCTGGTCGTTCAGCTGTGGCTGGCGTAGAAAAAGCTGCTCCAACATTGACCAAAGGTCTAGGAACTGTTGCTAGAATTGCTACTGGTCCAGCTGCTACTGCTGCTATGGCTGTTATGTCCCCAACTCCGGCTGGCGCAGGAGAAGACGAAAAGAAGAGACAGGAAACTCTAAAGTCATATAATCCATATAAGGCATCTGGTCGTTCTGTTTCTGATTATGAAAAACAGACACTAACTCCACAGAAATATGAAGCACCAAAAGCTCCTGCAGCACCAAAGGTTGATGCGCCTACTCCTCCATCAAGACCAGAATTCTTCAGCCGTGGCGAAGCATTCAAGGCTGCTAGAGAAAAAGCTGGTGGTAGTGAAGGTCAGTTCAAGTATGATAACAAGACATTCCAGACTAATGTTCCTGGTGAAAAATATATAGCACCAGAGAAGCAGAAACAGACTGGCATTGAAGCCGAATCTGGTGGAAAAACATTAAAGAAAATTAAGGAAGCTATTTCTGAAGCAACCTATAAGGGCAAAACAGTTCCACTTAACAAACCAATGAAGGGTGATGTTAAGAAGTCAAAAGTTTTCGTTGATCCTGATGGTGATGGTAAGGCACAGAAGGTAAACTTTGGCGACAAGAATATGTCAATCAAAAAAGATCAACCAGCCCGTAAGAGATCATATTGTGCTCGTTCAGGCGGAATTTCAGGCACTAATGATAAGACTTCTGCTAATTATTGGTCAAGAAGAGCATGGAATTGTGAAGAGACTGATAGTGAGAATGGAGCAGAGTAATGGCATTAGTTGATCTACCAGAGTCAATGAGAAGAGCATTAGCAGATAGCTATGCTTTCTCTATCAAGGCGCAGAACTATCATTGGAATGTTACTGGTCCTCATTTTGCTGAGTATCATGCATTCTTTGGTGGTATATATGAAGAAGTATCAGATGGAATTGATGTTATTGCTGAGGCGTTAAGAACTCTAGATCAATTTGCTCCTGCTTCATTCAAGCGTTTCAAAGAACTATCAATGATTGAAGACGAATTAGCTATTCCTGATGGATTAGTTATGATTAGTAGATTGATGAATGATAACCAAAGAGTTCTTAAATCTCTTACAGAAGCATATGAAACTGCTGAGAAACAAAAGAAATATGGCATTTCAAATATTCTACAAGATCGCATTACAGCCCATGAAAAACACGGCTGGATGTTACGTTCTTTCGTAAAGGCATAACAATGAAAAGTTTAGAACACCTTATTAGATTAGTTCACGAAGGTAAAGCAGAAAAGGGAGAAAAAAGTTCCCTGGAACACGCCATTCGTAAGATTCGTGAAACTAAACTAGATGATATTGAAAACACAAAAGCTACAAGAGCAGGTCGTTTTGACACTAAAATGACTGAAAGCGATCTTAATTATATGGGTTCCGGAACTGGTGGCGAACCTAAAATGCATGCTGAAGATGGCAAGAAAAAGAAAACTGATGAAGCTGTTGGCACTATCGGAACAGACGATTATCAAGGTAATCAGTTTAAATCAGTAAGAACACAGACACCACATATTAAACCACCAGCTGGCCCTGGAAGTCATTCTCAGGCTCCTGAAAACGTTTCTAGACAAAGAACTCTCGCTAAAGAGAGAACTAGCATGACCATGCATGGTAAGGTTAGCGAGGCTTCTAGATACCCTAGTGAACTGAATGTTTTAGCTAAAAGAGCAGCTAAAACTACAGAATTCAAAACCGCTGAAAAACCAATAGAATTTGGGTTAGCCCCAAAGGCTCCGGATTCGTCAAACCTTCCAGCAAAATTTGAAAAGCCAGATATTGAAAAAATGGCAACAACTGCAGTTGATGTTGCGACTGACATCATTCCTTACGTTAGAACTGCTAAAGATATTCTAAGACCAACTCCAGCTGGAGCAGGAGAAGATGAATTTGCTAGGCAGGCTGCTCTTGGGTTAAAACCAAAACAAACAAAACAAACTGGAACAGAGTTAAAAACTTTAACTCCACAGAAAGCTATTGAATTACCAAAAATACAAATTAAAACAGAACCAAAAGTTGAAGTTCCTGTTAAAGTTCCGGAACCTGTAACAAAGGCAGAGCCTAAAGTAGAGCCAAAAGTGGAACCAAAAGATGTTAATCAAACAACTGTGGTGACAAAAACAGCTACAGCCACGCCTCCACTACCTCCACCTCCACCAGAAAAGAAATCTTCAGAAGATAAAGATGTTCCATCTTTTCCATCACCTTCATCTACTAAAGATTATGGATATGATGTTTTACATAGATTAGGTGTTAAGAAAAGTAGAGGCATAGCCAAAGCACATAGAATGCATGAAGAGTCTGAAAGAAAACAGATAGAAAATGTTCCACGTAAGGGCGACCGTAAATCTATTGCTTATGTTGGAAGATCAGAAGATGATCCTAAAACTGCCAAGGAAAAGACTTCTAGACAAGCAGCATATAAGATTAATGTAATTGATGAAAATAAAAAACTTGCTGGTATTGTTCTTAGCGCTGTTAAAGACAAGAAACAACAGATGAAAGCAAGAACTGAAGATGGACTTGGTCAATCATCAAAGAATATTGAGTATCCTAATGGAACTGTAGTTTCTATTAATCCAGAATTGAGTAGAACCACGATGGATATCGATGGTAAACTGCCGAACGATTACAAATAAATAGGTTAAAAAAGGAAACTTATATGTCTGAAGATAATAAAGATCTACAAGAAGCAAATCCATTTGTTACTGGAGCTTCTAAAATTTTAAGTAAAATTAGAGGTGGGAAAACTATGGAAGTTATTCCACCAAAAGGACCATCGGTCAGCATGCCTCGAGGTGTATCAGGAACAGAAATTTCTACCGCCTCTAAAACAGGTTCCGGATTAAAACCAGTAGGCATAGGTACAGCGGCAGTCGGAGCAGCTGCAGTTGGAGCAGGAACTTATGCTTATCAACAAGCAAAAAAAGATGCTGCGGAAACGCCTGCAGGCCGCACTGGTGCAGGTATAAACAAAGTTATGAACAGAGGAGAAACACCAACTCCTCCAAAAACTCCAGAGCCAATAAAAACAGCTACTGTAGAACCAAAAACATTTAGTCAGGCTTTTTCTGCAGCAAGAAAAACAGCTGCAGAAAAAGGTTCACCATCAACAGGTAAGTTCGAGTTCAAAGGTAAAGAATATCAAACAAATATCAAGGGCGAAAAGTATGTTCCTACTGCTACACAAACTGCAGTTAACACAGAAAAACAAGTCCCAACCCCTCCTTCGAGGCCAGCGGATTTAAAACCAGAGCCAGCATCTTCTACACCAAAAACTGATGACGCTGCAAAAGTAACAACTCCTAAAACAGAATCAGGCGGAAAGAAAAAAATGTCAGAAGAAAACAATAAATTAATTGATATGTTCCTAAGATTACAGGAAAAGAATACTCTTACCCCTAATATCTTTGAAGCTGCTAAGAAAGCTAAGAAAGATTATGATGGTGATGGTAAGGTTGAGTCACCAAAGGATGAAGTTTGGGGTTCACGATTTGCTGCTGCTAAGGCTGCTGGTAAGATGGAAGAAAGTGAGCAGTTAGATGAAATTGGTGATACTGCAAGAGGGCAGAAAAAACTTGCTCGTGTTTATAAAAGGGCCGTGGATAGAACTATGACTGCAACTGAACCATTCTTCAAACATGGTAAAATGTCAGATAGCGATAAGGAAACCGTTAAAAAACTTAGAGATGTTAAGGATAGAGCATGGGAAAGAATGTCAGAAGGTGCTGGCGAAGAAACAGCTAAAAAAGAAACTAGCATGAGTGTTACAATGGACAACAAGCCATCAACACCTGCGCAGACAACTGCTGCTACTTCAGGACCATCTGATGCAGATAAGAAAGCTCTTGATACAAAGATTAAGTCAATTGCTAAAGAAGAAGTTGAATTCTCACAAGCAGAAATTGATCATATTAACTCTTTTTTCGAAGCGGTAGCACCAAGTAGAGCAGAGCCTACAAAGGGCGTAAATCCCACTGTTAGAAACACTGATCTTACTGATGAGACTCTTGAAGAAGGTCGTCCAAGAAAGAATCCAACTCCTGAAACAACTGAACGTGATGCACGTCAACATATTCAGGTTCAGGCAGGACGTGCATCTGGCGGAACAGTTGTAGATTTCAAGCATGATAATGGCAAGATTTCTAAGCTAACTCCTGGCATGGGAAGAGCAATCACTGCTCATCTTAATGGATTAAAGCCAGCTGAAAGACAGGAAGCTGTTAAGAGAATGCATGCTAGTCCAGAAGGATTAAAAGTGTAATGTCAGTAATTATAAAAGGCCAATTGGTAACCAATTCAGTTGAGGAAAAACCAACTCCTCAACCTTTGGGTCTTAGATGGAATGATATAGTTCGTAATGAACAATCTAAATCTGAACCTGTCAAAGTAGTTAGAAGACAGGTTGTTGAAAAAGAAATCGTAGAAACTCCATCTCATTATCATGAAGAAACTCATGGAGAGCTACAAAAACTTTTTAATAAAAAGTCAGATTATCTTAGAGATATTCTAGA
>Ga0208784_1000872_pt1 | contig 13448 bp, 16 predicted proteins | sample DEB19_08_DNA_FD_184531 | JGI IMG/M metagenome (GOLD analysis project Ga0208784, IMG submission 184531) | Aqueous microbial communities from the Delaware River and Bay under freshwater to marine salinity gradient to study organic matter... | ecosystem: Environmental > Aquatic > Marine > Coastal ... | reverse complement strand
GTCGCGGGTCTACGTCGACCGCGCTAATACCTACAACATTCAGTTCTCCGCGCAGTTCATCAACACCGGCGGCGGCGCAAACCGCGTCTGGATTTGGCTGCGCAAGAACGGGACTGACGTTGCCAACAGTACGACAGTCCTGCGAATTGAAGGCAATAACACAGAGGATGTCGCTGCGTGGAATTTTCTGCTACAAATGAACGCAGGCGATTATTTTGAATTGATGTGGGAAGTCAGTGATACCGCGCTGTCGCTGCACGCAGACCCTGCGACGGCTATTCACCCGGCGGTCCCGTCGATCATTTTAACCGTGACTGATAACGTGAGTTCTTTGGAGGTTTAACATGGCCGTAAATGTCAGCAACATCATACCGGCGAAGACCGCCGAGAACAGCCAGACGACGCAGTACACGTCGAGTGGCGTGCAGACGATTATCGACAAGTTTACGGCGACCAATTACAGCGCAAGCGCCGCGACAATCAGCGTCAACCTTGTCACGGCTGCCGGCAGCGCTGGCAACGACAACCTGATCGTCAAGACGAAAACACTTCAGCCGTCCGAGACGTATACCTTCCCTGAACTGGTCGGCCACGTCATCCCGAATAACGGCTTTATCTCGACCATCGCCAGCGCAGCGTCGGCGATCAATATCCGCGCGTCAGGCCGACTGGTCAGCTAATGCTAGAGCGGTGCTTCGATGTGGAGCGCATAAACGCTATAGCTAACCACCCTGACGTGCGCCCGTTTATCGGCCCTGCGTCGCTCGGTGAACTGGACTTTACGGACGCAATTGCTTTTGAGAATAACTGGTTTTTAATGGGGGAGCACGGCGGGTATGTGCTGGCTTGGTCAGCGCCCGCCGTGCATGAAGTTCACGTTATGGTATTACCTGAAGGGCGCGGCGCATGGGCCGCCCAAGCCCGGCAGTTTACCATAGACTACGCAGTCGATAAAGGTGTAGAAATGCTTTGGGCGCGCATTTCGCCTGCCGCGCGTAGCGTAGCACTTTATGCACGCCGAGGGGGTATGCAACCGACGGGCGAAATGATATACACTTTAGGGACCGCATACGACCTGTATAGGATGGAGTTGCCAAAATGCCGCCAGCAATAGTCGCAGCAGGAATTGGAGCCGCCGGCGCAATAGGCGGCGGTATGATTGCGTCCAGCGCCGCCAAGAAAGCCGCGCGCGCGCAGACGCAGGCAGCGGAGAGCGCCGCCGCGCAGCAGGAACGGATGTTCCAGAAGCAGATCGAACTGCAAGAGCCGTTCCGCCAAGGCGGCCTGACGGCGCAGCAAGAGATTATGAAGCTGCTGGGGCTGGGCGGCGACGCAACTGCGCCCGGCTACGGCAGCATGGCCAAGCCTTTTGGTAAGGACCAGTTTGAAGCAGACCCCGGCTATGCGTTCCGCCAAGCAGAAGGCATGAAGGCGCTGGAACGGTCGGCGGCTGCACGCGGCAGCCTGCTGTCGGGCAGCACACTGAAGGGCATCCAGCGCTTCGGGCAGGACTTGGCCAGCCAAGAGTATCAGAACGCCTTTAACCGCTACCAGATCGAGCGCGCGGCGCGCCTCAACCCGCTTCAGTCGCTGATGGGTTCCGGCCAGTCGTCAGCGAACGTGCTGACGAACGCTGCGGGCAATCTTGGTCAAGGTTTGGCAAACGCCGAACTGGCCGCTGGGCAGGCGCGCGCGTCAGGTTACGTCGGCAGCGCGAATGCGCTGGCTGGCGCGTTGCAAGGCGTAGGCCAGACCGCCGCCATGTTCCCGATGTATCAGGCGCAGATCAATTACTTGAACCGCATGGGCGCTCCGACCATGACAACGCCGCCCTTCGTTCCTACCGGACCCGGCAGCCCCGGCGGTAACAATGTCGGCGCAGCGTTGAGCGGTTTTAACGTGGGGAGTTACCGACCATAATGGCTAATCAGGCAATCGCACTTCAGGCGCGCGCACCGCAAGGCGGCGGTCTAGGCACGGCTATCCAGCAGGGCGCGCAGATGGTCAACATGATGACGCAGCAGCGCGCGGCGGAACGTCAAGCCGCGCAGGCGCAACAGGCCATGCAGATCGCAGCCGCCGAAGAAGCGCGCGCTGCGGCCAAGGCTGTGCCTGAATTTCAGAAAGCCGAAGCGGAAGCCGGTAAGGCCCGCGTCGCTTATGTCATGGACTTCTTCGACGCATCCGAACTGGCGATTGCCAATGTGCGCGACCCGCAGCAGGCGCGCGCTGTCGGAACGCGGCTGAAGCAGCTATTTAAAGAGCCAGAGTTTCACGAGGCTATCGACGAGACGCTGGGTTCGCTGCCGCAAGACCCGTCACAGTTTGAGGCTTGGCGTCAGCAAGCGCTGTTCCTGACTATGGACGCCAAAGACCAACTGTCACGCGAATTTGAGCGCCAGACCACTGGCCTTGAAGAGCGCATCATCTCCATGCCGAAATATGGCGTCGGCGAAGCTGTCGAAGTGCCGGGGTCGCGCATTAAAGCTGCCGAAGGCTTGCAGTATATCAAGGACGACCAAGGCAACATCTTCGCCATGCCAAAAACGGCTGCCGGCACCGGCAGCCTTGGCGCACCAGCGGCGGTGGGCGGCGGAAGCCCTGTCGCAAAAGCGTTGCAGACAAATCCCGGCGCGCTCAAGGATAGCCCGTTCACGCGGTCGCAGCCCGGCTACGTCGGCAGCAGCGGCGGTTTTGCTATGTTCAAGACCCCGCAAGAAGGTATCGCCGCGCAAGAGCGTTTGTTGTCCAGCGCGTATATCGGCAAAGGCTTCAACACCATCGACAAGATCGTCAACCGCTACGCACCGCAAGGACCGGAGAACAGCGCAGCGTCGGTCGCCAACTATAAGAAGTACATCTCACAGCGCACCGGCATCGACATTAACGCACCGATTGCGCCGGGGCAGGTTCCGGCGCTGGCAGAGGCCATGCGTGAGTTTGAGACAGGTCAAACTAAGGGGCGCGGCGGGGCGGCGGCGGGTGCGCCGACGCCAGTTATCAAAGGCTCTAACACCAAGGCGAATGAAGCCTTTAATGCTATGGAGCAGGCGGTCGCGCGGTATGACGAGACTATCGCTGTCGCCAAGCGTTTGCTGCGTAATCCGGGGTTAGACGGTATTCTTGGTAACATTCAGGGTAATGTTCCTGAAACCGCTTTGTCGTTGCTTTCGCAAGACGCGGCTAACGCGCTATCTGATTACAACACGCTGCTGACTACCGCAGGCTTCCAAGAGTTGCAGGCCATGCGTGACGCGTCGCCGACGGGCGGCGCTCTCGGTCAGGTCGCCGTCGAAGAAAACAAGATGCTGCAAAAGTCGGCCTTCTCGTCGGCGCGCGCGCAGAGCGAAGCTAAGTTCAAGCAGGCCGTGCGCGACTATATCAGTCGCCTTGAGCGGTCGCGTAACCGCGTGCTGGGGGCTTATGAACGCCAGTTTGGTGAGCGCTTCATGCCAGCAAACGCGCCGCGCGCTACGAAGACTGCGCCGAAGACCGCGCCAAAGACCCCAACACGCTTGCGCTACAACCCGGCTACGGGAGATTTTGAATAATGGCTATCGAAGTCGAGGGGCCGGACGGCGTCATTTTAGAGTTTCCCGAAGGCACCTCGCGCGAAACCATGCGGGCGGCAATGGCAAAACGCTACCCTAAGACCGCCGCCGCTAAACCAAAAGCTAAGGCAAAACCCAAAAAGTCGTTTTTGCAGAGGGCCGGCGAGTTTGGCGAGGCGGCGCTCACCGGCGTCGCCGAAGGTGTGCGCCCGGTCGCTGAATTTGTAGGGCGGCTTGACCCTACACGCCCCGTGTTTGAGGCCGTTCAAGAGTATGTCCAACCGGGCGTTCGCCAAAAGATTGCGCGTGCAGGCCAACGGCAGGCGGCCCGTGTCAGCCGCGAAAGTCCGAACGTCTTTACTGCCGGTAAGATCGCAGGCGAGATAGCCGCTACTGCACCTTTGATCGCCGCCGGCGGCGGTGCTATCCGCGCTGGCGGCACGCTTCTATCAAAAGCCGCGCCTCGCGCCGGCGCGGTCGTGCAGCGCGTCGGGCGTGCTGTACAGACCGGCGGTATCGGTACCGGCCGCACTGCTGCCCAGACGGCAGCGCTTTCTAAGACGGCGCGCGCAGGGCAGCTTGCCGAACGCGTTGTCGGTGGTGCTATTTCAGGCGCGACTGGCGCAGCACTAACCGATCAGGATGTAAGCACCGGCGCGCTTTTCGGCGCAGGATTGCCGGTCGTCGCAAACGTGCTGAAGCGTATCGGTGGCCGCGTTGTTGACCTTACTCGAATGCCCAAGCTGAAGGCGGCCGAAATTATCCGCGAAGCGCTTGGCGAAAATATCGACGAAGCCCGCGCTGCGTTTAGCCAGCTATCGCCGGACGATCAGCGGCTTGCCCGGCAGGTGCTGATCGACGCTGGCGTCGAGCCTGACACCTTCATGGGTGTCGGTGCTGACGTCGAGCGTCTGCGCCCGCAGCAGGTGCGGCAGGTGCTGGAAGGACAGGCCGCTGCCCGCGAAGCCCGCATGGCTGGTATCGCCGGTGGTGCAACGGCTACGCAAATGCGCAGCGCTGCCGAGACAGGCCGCCGCGCGGTGTCCGAAGCTACTGGCGACATCCGCGACGAAGCACTGCGCCGTGCTAACGTCGCGGGGCGCGTTGTCCCGCAAGCCGAAACGCTGGCCAGCGCCGCCCGCCAGCGCGCGGATGAAATTACGGCGTCCAAGTTCGTGCCGCGTATGCGCGGGCTGGAAGAGCGCGCAGCGCAGCAGGCCGCGATCATGGGTGACATGCCCGCAATCTTTCCTGACATGCCGCTCATCCAGCAGACGCGCGGTATCGCTGGCGCTGCCGGAACGCGCGCCAATCAAGCCATGCAAGCGCAGATCGGTCTGCGCGGCGTGGCGCAGGACATGGAAGACCTTGTCGCCGATCTGGCCGCCGAGGGTATGCAGCCGCTACAGGTCGCGCCTATCGTCGCTGAAATTCGGCGCATGGCCGCGCAGCCGGCAACACGCGCCGACAAGCTGCAACGCTCGACCTTGACACGGCTGGCGTCGGAACTGGAAAATCTGGCCGACGCTAACGGCGTGATCGACGCCCGCGACCTGTATCAAATCCGCAAGACTGGCCTCAACGACATCGTCGACCGGCTGCTTGGCGCACGGGCGCAACCGTCGTCCGGCACCAAAGAGCGCGCTGCGTCGCTGCTGACCAGCATCCGCCCGCTGTTCGACGACGCTATCGAGAGCGCCGGCGGCGTAGGGTTCAAGGATTATCTGACCCGCACGCGCCAAGGCTTTGAGGCGGTCAACCGTCAGGAACTGGCGGCCAAGGGCGCGCAACTGGCCAAGGAAAAGCCAGACGAGTTTATCGCGCTCATGGCTGGCGAACGTCCGCAGATGGTTGAAGACATCATGGGTAAAGGCACCCGCCAGTACGACATTGGCGGCTTGGCGCTGGCGGACCCGCAGCGCTTCAACGCCATGATGCAGACCGCGCAAGAGTTGAACACGCTCAATCGTATGCGAGAACTAGGCCAGTCTGGCGCGCAGGCAGCTACCGAACTGATCGGCCGCGAACGCCCCTTCCTCGCCCGCAGTCTGACCCGCATGGGTCTTGCGCCGTTCCCGCCCGCACGTATCGCGACTGAAGGTGGCGAGGCAGCACTGGCGGCGGTCCTTCGCCCGCGCATCCGTGAGCGCTTGGCGAATGCTTTTGTTAGCGGTGGTGCTATGCGCGAAGCTATGGAGCAATACCCGACCGCGATGAACGTGTCGCAAGCCATTAGCGGTATGCGCCCGATCACGCGCAACGTCATGGCGCAGGCACCGGCGCGCGTCATGCAGCAGTTTCCGGCGGTCGACCCTGAAACGGGAGAAACGCTGATCGAAATAGGCTATAATGAGGATGGCACTGCATACCCGATTTATGGTAGAACAACAGCACGTTAACCTAAGTCGGGGGCATACTGTGACGTCTATTGATAATACCGAAGCACGGCTGAACACGCATGAGCAAGTCTGTAACCTCCGATACGAAAGCATTTGCGCCCGGCTGAAGAGGCTAGAGACTATAGGGTTAACCGCCGCTGGCACCATCATAACGCTGTTGGTCGGCATTGTTTTAGAGTTGGGCAGATGAGCATTACACTAGGTTCTCGTTCACTCATGCGGCTGGAAGGCGTGCATCCTGATCTGGTGCGCGTCGTCAAGCGCGCTGCGGCGATGTCCGATCTGGACTTCACCGTCTTGGAAGGGCTGCGCACTGAAGCGCGTCAGCGCCAGCTAATGAAGCAGGGGGCAACCAAGACGCTCAACTCTCGTCACCTGACAGGTCATGCCGTCGATCTGGCACCGATGCTAGACGGTAAGGTATCTTGGGACTGGCCGCTTTATCACCGGCTGGCCAAGATCGTGAAGGCTGCTGCGGCAGCCGAAAAAGTCCCGCTCCAATGGGGTGGTGATTGGCGAACTTTCAAGGACGGCCCGCACTGGGAACTGCCTTGGAAGCAATACCCGAAAGGAAAATGACATGAATGTTGTACATTGGCTTCTAGGTCGGCTGAAAGAGCCGAGTACTTACGCAGGCTTCTCCGCCCTTGCGCTGGCGGTTGGCCTGTCTGACGTGCAGTGGGCGGCCATCTCCACGGCGGTCGCTGGTCTGGCAGGCGTCGCCGCTGTGTTTCTTTCGGAACAAAAGCCCGAAGCATGATTAAGCTATTGTCGTCCCTGCTGTCGCTGCTTGACCGCCTCTGGGCGGCGTGGTCCGATAACAAGCTGCGGCAGCAAGGGCGGCAAGAGGCTATGAAAGAGGCAGCCGATGAAGTACAACGACAAGTCGATCTGGCGGAGTATGTCGACACTACTCCTGACAGTGAGCGCGACGAGCGCCTGCGTACACGGTTCGACGCCGCCGCCCGTTAATTCCTACTGCGCCGTTGCGCAGCCCATCCGCTACAACAGCAAGCTGGACAGCCCGGACACCGTCAAGCAGATCGAAGCCCATAATTCTAGGTGGGTGTGTCTGTGTGAGAAAGACTGTCCCGCCAGCGCGTCAGATACCAAATAGCCTTTGACACGTCCTGCGCCGTGGCGTCCTTGTGCCCGGCGCGGCTGATGTACTTGAGCGCGTTACCCCGACAATAGCCGGCGAACTCTTCCGGCGTCATCTTGGCCTGAATATAGTCAATCGTCTCGATACCGCCGACCTTGTAGTGGTCGGGATGGTGGACGGGGTCAGGCCACCGCGCTTCTTTTATTTTACGCACTTCAGCCGCTATATCCATGAAGCTAGGGTTCTTCATTTCTTTATCCTCGCCATGATTTCTCTACGCTCCCGCATGGAGCGCAGCTTGCACAGTCTTTGATGCAGCCGCCGCGCAATAGCGCTGCGCTTATGTGTCTTGATCTCGTCGGTGAGCATGGCTTCGATCTCGTCTTCGCTGTACTTGGACAGGTCGACAGCCAGCTTCTGCCATAATACTTTAGCCGTCATCTTTCAGTTCCTCTAATGCTATATCCGACACCGCGCGCTTGTCATGGAGCGCGGCCCAGATACGTTCGTCGATAGTCTTCTCCGTCATTAGGACGTACACCCAAACATCGTGCCGCTGCCCGCTGCGGTGCAGCCGCCCGACGGTTTGTTCGTATAATTCTAGGCTCCACGGCAGCGACAGGAACACCATGTGGCAGCCGCCATGCTGAAGGTTGAGGCCGTGCCCGGCCGACTTGGGATGGACCAGCAGCAGTTCGACCTGTCCGGCGTTCCAGCGCTCGATGACGTTGTCGTCGTCGATGGTCTGCGCGTGCGGGAAGCGCCGCTTCAGTTCCGCCAGTTCTTCCTGATAGTTGTACACGACGATGGTGTTCGCCCGCTGGTTTTCTTCAAGCAGTTCTGCCAGCCGGTCAAACTTGTGCGTGCTAAACCAAATCGACGGCGTGCCGCCGGTGCGGTTGTAGACGAAACCGGACGCCATCTGTTGCAGCTTGGTCGTGACCGACGCTGCGTTCTGCGCGACGATCTGGGCTGCTCCGAAGCGCACGACATACTCCGCTTTCATTTTCTTGTACGGCGCAGGGTCGTCTAGCTGCACCGTCACGATGTTGGTGTGGCACGGCGGCAGCTTGTCCTTATAGTCGCCGGGGTCCAGCACGAACGTCGCCGGGCGGATACGCGCCATGACCTGTTCGAGCGCGCCGGCCGCCGGTGTCCACTGACCAAAGTCGCGGTTGATGCAGATGAAATACTGTTGCAGGAACGCGCCCTTCGACCGGCCAAGCAGCGACTGGTCGACGATCTTACACTGGCCAAAGACGTCCTCTAGGCCGTTCGACGTAAACGAGCCGGTCAAACCCCAGCGCACCGGCATGTCCTTCAGCAGCTTTTCGAGCGCCTTGAAGCGTTTGCCCGACGGGTTTTTGAGCCGTGTCAGTTCATCAAACACAATTCCATCGAAGCCCGACAAATCCTCTAGCTTGTCGAGGTTGTCATAGTTAATGACGACCACACTGGCATTGCTTCGTAACGCGTCGGCGCGCTGACCCGGCGACCCCACAGCCAACGCAGGAGCGATGCCAGACCATTTCGGGGCTTCGATAGGCCACACGTCGGTGCACACGCGCTTGGGCGCGACGACCAGCCAGCGCTTGACATGGCCGTCGTCCAGCATCGCCTGCATCGCAGTCAGCGTGATCGCTGTCTTGCCCGCGCCGACGGGTGCCAAGATCATCGCGCGGTCCCGCTCGTACAGGAAGTCGGCAGCCTGCTCCTGATACGGCCTTAGTTGAAGCGGTTGCACCACTGATCGACATCCTCTCTGGACCACAGGCAGGCATAATGCTGCTTGGTGTTGCGCATCTCGTCGGCGAATATCTCTTGCAGCGCCGACAGCCGGCCGCCGGGTTTCTTCAACTCGACAAACCATGCCTCGCCGTTAGGCATACAGGCTATGCGGTCGGCGACGCCGCGCTGCGTCACGCTGCGGAACTTATATGCGTAACCGCCCAGCGCCTTCACGCGCTTTACAAAATACGCCTCTATTTCTTTCTCTGTCATGGGGGATGCCTTACACAAAATTTTTTACGTTTCAAGTCTTGCATCAAATTTTGTGTCGTGTATGCTGACGGCTCAACAACGGTAAAGTGAGGTAATATGCAACATAGTCGCATAGTCGGCGGTTCGACCGCCAAACGTGTCATCGCCTGCCCGGGCAGCGTCGCGCTGGTGGACAAGATGCCGGAACAGCCCAGCAGCAAGTACGCCGACGAAGGCACCCTGCTGCATGACGCTATCGCCAAGGTTCTCGAAAGTGACGTCGACCCGTATTCGCTGGTAGGCACCAAGCTGAACGACGTGGTGCTGACCGAAGACCTGATCGAAAACAAACTGCTGGTGGCGCTGGCGGCGCTGGACGAGATAGACCCGAAAGGCGAGGTGGAATATGAAGTCGAAAGCCGGGTTGGCTTTGGCAGCCTTCTTCCTGATGTATTTGGTTCTACCGATTTCATTGGCCGCATTGGCGACCGCGCTATTGTTCTGGATTGGAAATTCGGCGACGGCGTCGCCGTCAGCGCGGAAGAGAACTATCAGCTTCTCTTCTATGCTGCGGCTTCTCTCCGCACGCCGGAAACGGCATGGGCGTTTCAGGGCGCAAAAGAAGTCGAACTGATCATCGTGCAGCCGCCCAGCATCAAGCGCTGGTTGACGACGCTCGACCGTGTCGCTGCGTTTGAAGGCGAACTGATCGGTGCCGTGCAGGCCGCTATGAAGCCCGACGCACCGCTGGCCGCTGGCGACCACTGCCGCTGGTGCGCAGCAAAACCGATATGCCCTGTAATGACGGGTGCAGTCGACCGTGCGCTCAAGGAAAAGCTGGACGTTATGCCGGTCGAACAGATCGCACACTATCTCGACCAAGTGCCGATGGTGGAAGCCTTCATCAAGGACTTGCAGCAGTTGGCGCACGGTCTGCTTGAGGAAGGCGGCGAAATCCCCGGCTGGAAGCTGGTCGGCAAGCGCGCGACGCGCCAGTGGGCCGACGAAGAAAAGGCGGCCAAATTCATGGAAGACAACGGCGTCATCGTGCACGAGTTGAAGATCAAGTCGCCTGCCGCCGTCGAGAAAGAATTGAAGAAAGCCAAAATCGAATTGCCGGACAACCTAGTGGTGTCCGTCTCCACAGGCACAACCCTAGCACCGGAGAAAGACCCCCGGCCTGCGGTTCTGCAAATCGGCCGGACGCTGTCAAAAGCAATGGCTAAAATCCAGTAAAGTGAAAGGTAAAGTTATGAGTAATCTTACTGCGTTCAAGAATGCCGGCCTTCCGTCGGTCCAGTCACTGTCGTCGGCGTTGCGCAGCATCCAGTCGGATGTGGGCAGCGAAGGCAACGTCATCCTGAAAATGGATAAGACTGGCCATTGGGTTTTCGGCGCTGATCAGACCGAGGTCGAGGACGACAGCATCTGGGCGGTCAATCCCTTCTCCTTCGTTCACGGCTATATTGCGTGGGGCGACGGTGAAGTGCTTGCCGAAAAGATGGCTAGCGTCGCCGAGCCTTTGCCTGAATTGGACCCGGCACCGCCTGCCGCGAAGCGGGGGTGGGAGATGCAGGTCGGCATGACGCTGGCTTGCACCAATGGTGAAGACGAAGGTATGCAGGCCCGCTATTCTACAACGTCTGTCGGTGGCAAGCGCGCCGTGCAGGCTTTGGCGGTGGCGATTGCCGAGCAAGTCGACAAAGATCAGTCGAAGCCGGTGCCTCTGGTGCGTCTGAAGAAAGAGCACTACCAGCACAAATCCTATGGGCGCATCTACACTCCTGTATTCGAGATAATCGAATGGGTTGCAATGGATGATGATACGTCCGAGGAAGCAGAGTTGGAAGTCGCTGCTGACGAAGGCGAAGCACCGGCCGCTGGCCGCCGTCGTCGTCGCGCAGTCGGCTAACAGGGGCGCGAAAGCCGGGCGGTGCAACGCATCCGCCGCCCGGCGAGTAGCGGATGAGTGAGGCATCCGTGGCTATTCTTTGGCTTGACTTTGAAACGCGCAGCCGTTGCGACCTAAAGGCGCACGGCGTTTACAATTACGCGCAGGACATCAGCACCGAAGTGCTGTGCATGTCCTACGCCTTCGACGACGAGGACGTGCGGACGTGGCTACCAGACCAGCCTTTCCCGCAAGCCGTCGCCAACCATCGCGGCCAGATACGCGCGCACAACGCAGCGTTCGAGCGCCTGATCTTCTGGTACGTCCTACAGATCGACTTCGATCTAGAACAATTCTACTGCACCGCCGCACAAGCCCGCGCTAACTGCGCGCCGGGCAGCCTTGAAGACGTCGGGCGGTTCTCCGGTGCCAGCATGAAGAAAGACCATCGCGGCAGCCAGCTTATCCGGCTGTTGTCGATACCGCAGTCTGATGGTAGCTTTCGCGAAGACGCCGACCTGATGGCGGAAATGATCGCCTATTGCGAACAGGACGTCAGGGCCATGCGGGCTATCAGTAAGGCGCAGCGGGAGTTGTCCGATGACGAGTTGCGCGATTATCACGTTAACGAGCGTATTAACGACCGTGGTGTCCTGCTCGATAAACCTTTGGCTTTGGCGGCGGTGCGCTACGCAAAGGCAGAGGCTGGCGACATACAGGCAATCGTTTGCGAGGTTACTGAAGGCGCAGTTACGTCAGTCCGCAGCCCGCGTATGCGGGAGTGGGTTTTGTCGCGTGTCGGCGCGGAAGCGCTAAAGCTGGCGACCGTTTACAAGGATGGTGAAAAGAAGCTGTCCATCGACAAGAACGTGCGGACAAACCTTTTGATACTGGCAGAGGAGAACCCCGATGAAGTGCCGTCCGAAGTCGCCGAAGTCATCCAGTGCGCGGACGATCTGTGGGCATCGTCCGTGGCGAAGTTCAGCCGTGCGGCGTCGCTGGCAGACGCAGAGGATAATCGTGTTAGAGGAGCGTTTGTCTTTTCAGGAGGAAGCGCTACTGGCCGCGCTTCGTCTTATGGGCTTCAAGTTCATAACTTTCCGCGAAAGTGCGCAGATCAGCCTGCATTGATACGCGACGCTATGGTGCGTGGGCACCAGATCGTACCGAAATATGGCCGGCGCGTCACCGACGTGCTGAAGTCGATGCTGCGCCCTGCGCTGATGGCCGCCAAGGATAAGCACCTGATCGTCGCCGACTGGGCGGCTATCGAGGCGCGGGTGACGCCGTGGGCGTCGAACAGCAACAGCGGTGCGGCCAAGCTGGCGATATTCGAGCGCGGCGAGGACGTGTACAAGCACAACGCCGCCGCGACGTTCGCGGTCAGCTATGATGACGTCGACAAGGACCAGCGCCAGATCGGCAAAGTGCAGGAGTTGGCGTGCGGCTTTGCTGGCGGCATTGGTGCCTTCGCGGCGATGGGCCGCATCTACAACATCCTGCTGCCCGAATATGAGGCGCGGCGCATGGTCGACGCATGGCGCAGGGCGAACCCGTGGTCGGTGCCGTATTGGTCGAAGCTGGAGCAGGCCTACATGGCCGCCATGCGCAACCGTGGGCAGGAGTTCAACGCCGGCCGGGTCACATATTTATTCGATGGCCAGCATCTTTGGTATGCCCTGCCGAGCGGTCGTGTGTTATGTTACCCGTTCGCCCGTTTCGATGAGGAAGGCAACATCACCTATGCTAAGGCGTCTTGGAAGCCTGCTGCTGACGCGAAGGAATGGCCGCGCGCGCGGCTATGGAAAGGGCTGGCCTGCGAGAACATCACACAGGCTATCGCCAACGACCTGCTGCGCCATTCGCTGCGACGGCTGGACGAGGAAGGATTGGATTGCGTGCTGCATGTCCATGACGAAATCGTGCTGGAAGTCGCCGACGCTGACGTGGAGACGGCGCAGGCGTCGTTACTGCGCGTGATGACACAAGGTCCAGCATGGGCGCGCGGTCTGCCTCTCGACGCCGAGGTGGCTGTGATGCAAAGATATGGGAAGTAAACAGGAGCCAAAAATGAGTGAGGAACGCGAAGAGTTTATCAAGTTTGTGACAGGACTGGCCTTCACCGAAGGCGAGACTGCATTGCTGCTGCGCCAGAAGCCAGTGCTGAAGGATGGCGAGATCGTCTATCATGGCGACGGCGTGCCCAAGGCGACATTCCCCGCCTTCCTGCCCGACAAGGCCAAGATCAAGGAAGGTGAGGCGTGGTATGTCAACACAGGCTCGTTCATCGTCGACCGTTTCGAGAACGGCAAGCCTAGCGCCAAGTCGGCCAACACCGAATACGTCCTGTTCATGATGCTGGACGACGTCGGTACCAAGTCGAAGGTGCCGCCGATTGAGCCGACATGGGTGTTGGAGACGTCCGAAGGCTCGTTCCAGTGGGGCTACGCCTTCAGCGAACAGCCGACCAAGCACGACTATGTTGCTGCTATCGACGCTATCGCCGAGGCTGGTTATACTGACCC
>Ga0208784_1000869_pt1 | contig 13472 bp, 15 predicted proteins | sample DEB19_08_DNA_FD_184531 | JGI IMG/M metagenome (GOLD analysis project Ga0208784, IMG submission 184531) | Aqueous microbial communities from the Delaware River and Bay under freshwater to marine salinity gradient to study organic matter... | ecosystem: Environmental > Aquatic > Marine > Coastal ... | reverse complement strand
AGAAGCAGCAACTCTTCTTGCAAATGCTACTAAGACAAACATTATAATTACAAAGGATGGATCAGATAATCTTACAATTACCGCAGAAAACGGTGTTGCAGATTCTGATACAGATGACCTTGCAGAAGGTACAACAAACCTTTACTTTACAGATGCTCGTGCAGTATCTGCTCTTGAGGCAGTCACACCTGACTTCCCAGCAGTAGACATTGCTTCTGTTGCAAAGCAGGTAGCAGCATCACACAATGTACCAACAGCAAGCACACATACTGCATACGCATGGGCACACGCTTCATACCGTTCTGCAGAATTCCTTGTGAAGATTGCTAATGGTTCACACACAGATGTTTCAAAGGTTATCTTAACACTTGATACATCAAACAATGTAGCCATTACAGAATATGCAATGGTTGGAACAAATGGTTCATTGGGATCTGTTTCTGCAGATATCGACGGATCAAATGTTCGTCTTCGTGTAGCAACTCTCAACAATAACTCTGATGTTCTTGTTGTGGGAACACTTTTAGTATAAAAAATAAATAAAAGAGGGAGTGGTAATCTTGGCAACAGTCAACAAGGACTTCAAGGTTAAAAATGGACTTATCGTCACTGGTGGCGGTGAGTTCGGAGGAACGGTAGTCGTAGGAACTCCTACACTATCCACCCACGCTGCAACTAAAGAATATGTTGATTCATTAGTTGGCGGTATGGAGGTCGGGGCTACCGCTCCCTCTACACCAGATAATGGTGATCAGTGGTTTGACACATTAACCTCAAGAGTTAATGTTTATTATAACGGTTCATGGATTACCATGGCTTCAATTGATGACACATTAAACCTTCCACAGCATATCCATGATACTGCTATCGATGGAACTGGTCTTATTGTTTCTCAATTTGTGACTGGCGGTAGTTTTAACGATCCACAGGGTTCTCCATTAGATGGAGGAACCTATAACCAATCATCTTGGACAGCCGTCTATGATGGCGGGGTAGCAATAGATAACTTCAATTAAAACTGATGTTATAATTAGCACAGAAATAAAACGGTAGAAATACCACAAGGAGAGATAAATGGCAACAAGAATGCAACAGCGCAGAGGAACTGCGTCACAATGGACATCTGCAGACCCAATTCTAGCAGCAGGTGAAATTGGATATGAAACTGATACAGGTAAGTTTAAGATTGGTAACGGATCATCTATTTGGTCTGCCCTTAATTATTATGTAGACGCAAACGCAATATTGGATGGGGCACCAGGAGTTCTTGATACATTAAACGAACTTGCTGCTTCTTTAGGTGATGACCCTGCCTTCTTTACTACAGTGGCAACAAATCTCTCCGATCATACTACAGCCACCACCGATGTACACGGCATTGCAGATACAAATGATCTTGCAACAAAAGACTATGTTAACAATGCAGTCTCTGGTGCAACAGTAGATCAATCAGCGCTTGCTGGTACTGGTATTGACTGGAACTCAGCAAACGAACAATTTGATATTGACAATACAGTAGTAACACTTACTGGAACACAAGAATTAACAAATAAGACATTAACAGGAGCAGATCTTGGATCTTCTTCAGTAGCAGTTACACAGTCTGGAACAGATAATACAACAAAACTTGCTACAACTGAATTCGTACAAGGAAGAATTAATGCTGTAGTTGCAGGATCACCTGAATTACTAAATACATTAAATGAACTTTCTAACGCTATCGCTAATGACGAAAACTTTGCAACAACAATTTCTAATCAACTTGGAAGCAAGATTGATAAGTCTGGCGACACTATGACAGGTGCATTAACACTTGTAGGTGCTCCAGGGGCAGCAAATCATGCTACAACAAAAGAATATGTAGATACCACTGCAGCAGATGCAGCAGATGGTGCTGTTGCAGCACATAATTTAATAACAACAAATATCCACGGTATTGATGATGTAAGTGAACTTGCAACTAAAGATTATGCAACTACTGCAGTATCAGACCATAACTCAGCAACAAATGTTCACGGTATTGCAGATACTACAGCATTGGCTCTGACTGCAGATATTGAAGCACATAGATTAGACACAACTAGCGTTCACGGAATTGCTGATACAGCAGATCTTGTTCTTACAGGAGATTCTCGTCTATCAGATACAAGAACACCAACAGATAATACAGTTACAACAGCAAAGATTGTTGATTCTAATGTGACTGCAGATAAGTTGGCTGGAGACTCTGTAACAACAGCAAAGATTGAAGATGGAGCAGTTACATCTGCAAAGATTGCAGACGGAACAATTGTAAATGCTGATATTAATGCATCAGCAGCAATTGCACAGTCAAAGATCGATGGACTTTCAACAAGTCTTGCTGCTAAAGCAGATTTAGCATCGCCAACATTTACAGGTACTGTTTCTGGTATCACAAAGTCAATGGTTGGTCTTAGTAACGTAGATAATACATCAGATGCAAATAAGCCAATTTCAACTGCTACACAAACAGCGCTTGATGCTAAGGCTTCATTGTCTGGTGCAACATTTACAGGAGCGGTATCTGGAACAAGCCTAACACTCTCTGGTAACCTAACTGTTAATGGTACAACTACAACAGTAAATACAACAAACTTTACAACCGCCGACCCAGTTATTTACTTGGGAGAAGGTAACAATTCAAACTCAGTTGACCTTGGATTTGTTGCATCTTATAACGATGGAACATATGCACACCAAGGACTTGTAAAGGATTCATCAGACTCTAAGTGGAAACTATTTAAGGGTGTAACAGATGAACCAACAACAACTGTTAACTTTACACAAGGATCTTTAGACACCTTGGCAGTTGGTGCCCTTGAAGCAACAACTGTAACTCCATCATCTGGAGTAGTCTTCTCAGATGGTACACAGACAAAAGAAGGTGTACCTTCACGCACACCAATTATTCAAAAAACAGCAGCGTATACTCTTGGAGCATTAACAGAAAGAGATTCACTTATTGAGGTTTCTCACACTGGTGGTTCAGCAGTAAACGTTACAATTCCTGCAGACTCAACATTGAATTTCCCAGTTGGAACTTCTATCGATGTTCTTCAGACAAATACAGGCTCAGTTGCAATTGCAGGAGCAGGAGGAGTAACTGTAAATGCTACTCCAGGATTAACTTTACGTACACAATGGTCATCTGCAACTCTCTTGAAGAGAGCAGCAAATACTTGGGTTGTTTACGGAGATCTTAAGTAATTTATAATAAAAAAGGGGAATAAATAATGGCAAATAAAAAAGTAGGTAAAAAGTCAGCAGCAGCAAACGACTTCTTAGAGCCAAAGCCACCAATTAATGTTGTTCCAACCAACGTATGTACTGGTAGAGCATATAATGACGGTGCTGTATCAGTTGCTTTTGAATTGCCTGCAGGATCCCCTCCAGCAACCTCTTATACTGTTTATGCAAGCACTGGTCAGTCAGCATCAGGAGCATCCTCTCCGATTACTGTAACTGGAATTGCTGCAGGAGCAACACCTACATTTACAGTAACAGCAACAAATGCTTCTGGAACATCAGCAGCATCGTCTGCTTCATCTTCAGTAACAGTTACAACCAAACCGAATAATCCTACAAACGTTTCAGCATCTGCGACATCTGCTAACACAAATACAATATCATGGACTCTTCCAACTGGATCAGCAACTGGAGGTACAGCATTAACATCAATCAGAATCACTGGTTCAGATGGATCAAGTTATACTGGTATTTCTCCTTCTGCAACATCATATGCTGCTAATGATCCAGGTACAAGCCCAGGATCACAGACTTATACTATTTATGTTTCAAATGCATGCGGAGAAGCAACTGGTGTAACTACAAATAACGTTACTACTACACCACCATTCTTCCCATTCTTCCCGCCGTTTTTCCCATTCTTTCCGTTCTTCCCATTCTTCCCACCATTCTTCCCATTCTTCCCATACTTCCCATTCTTCCCACCATTCTTCCCATTCTTCCCATACTTCCCATTCTTCCCACCATTCTTCCCTTACTTCCCATACTTCCCATTCTTCCCACCATTCTTCCCTTACTTCCCATACTTCCCATTCTTCCCACCATTCTTCCCATTCTTCCCATACTTCCCATTCTTCCCACCATCATTTGGCGGAGGCTGTACATGCGGGTATTGCTGGAGATGTTCAGTCTGTTGCCCAGGAAGGTCATGCGGTTGTTAAAGTTAGCGGGTACATACCAAAATATGTACCCAATAACTAACATATGCTATAATAAAAGTAACAAAGGAGTATATTAATGTACGCAATATTAGTAAAAAATAATGAGGCATACGATGTTATTGGATTTTTTAGTAGCCAAAAAGAAGGTGTAATGAGTGCACTTGATGCAGCCTACGAAACTGGAGTACCAATTGTAGGCATGGAATCAAATGCCCATAAAAGAACAGCAAAATATGGAGCAACTTTCGATGGTTCTTCATTTTCTGGCGGAACAGCAGGTCCAGGACTTCTTGAGGCAACTCAAGAGCAATTAGACTCCTTTAATTTATATACATTTTTGTCTAACAATGTTGTTGTTGCTAGAGTAGCAGTAACAGTTGATAGTCCAAAAGCAGAAATGTATGCAGCAGCATTTGCTAGTGGAGTAAATTTAATTAAAGTTCCGTCAAATCAAAGTATCCTTCTTGGACACACTTATAATTGGGATGGAACCTCTTTTAGCGAAATCGCATAATACTAACTACTGAAAGGTTAATCATATGGAAATTTATGATGAAAACCAGAATCCTTGGTTTACAAAAGATCGATCAGAAACTGCATCAAATAGATATCCAACAAAAACATTGCCTAATGGAATAGTTGTAGAAAATCCTGGCCTTGGTTTGAATGTCTATAGAAATGTTTTTTCTAAAGATGATGCAGATAGATATATTAAAATTCTTGAAACAAATCTTGACGGAACAAAAAGATATAAGTGGTCTGAAGCACAGGTAACAAACTCTAATACTCCAATTAAACGAGCAAGAGACTGCGTTGACTTTAAATATAAGCAAGAAAATCTTGGTCCAAGGGATGATTTTAATGCTGAACTTATTGATTTACATGAAGAAATATATCAAAAATTAAAGTTTTGTGTAGATGATTATGCAAGGTATTGGGGCATCAATGTTATATATTATGAAGCCTTTAACTTTGTAAAGTATGAAGGAGAAGGTAAGCACTTTAACATCCACGCAGACCATGGTCCAGCATACAATGCTACAGTCTCTGCAGTTATTTATATCAACGATGACTACGAAGGTGGAGAAATTCAGTTCCCAAGATTAGACGGCTATACTCTTACTCCAAAGGCAGGAGATATTGCTATATTTCCATCTAACTACATTTATGAGCATGCATCTCTTCCAATGAAGAGCGGTACAAAGTATTGTGTCGTAATCATGACTGATATTAATGAGTTAGGCCACAAGTAGTGGAATCAGAATATCAACAAGTAATTTTTAAATCGTATAGGCCTTGGTTAACTAAACAAAGCGCATCTCTTCCATCTCCTACACAAAAAGAAATCCCACAGTGGTATAAGGATGCAGATAGATTTGCTAAAAATCCATTCAATGGAGAATATTATAAGGCTCCAAAAGAAATCTGTCCATTTCCAAAAGAAGGAACTACAGATGATTACGGAATGATTCCAACATGGAAGGCATGTCCAGCAATAATGGATGCTTTTATAACTGGTTATGTTTTTAAAACACCATGCGACATAACATTTAGTAAAAATGATAAAGGTTCCTTAGATTTAAAAATTGAAAACCAAATGTATAAAGATTTTTGTACGTTTAGACCACAAATGCCACAATTTGAGCATCCAAGAGGATATTATAAAGATCATTTTGCTTGGATGCCAGATTGGGGAATGAAATTGCCAGATGGGTACAGTGCCCTATTTATGACTCCAATGAATAGGTTTGATTTACCTTTTATGAATACAACAGGAGTTGTTGATTCAGACAAAGTTGAATTACTTGGAAGTTTTCCATTTTTTATTATTGATGGATGGGAAGGTACTATTCCAGCAGGAACTCCATACCTACAAGTGCTTCCTTTTAAAAGAGAAAATTGGATACATAATGTTGAGATTTTAGAGTCATCAAGCATATATGCTAAAATAGTAGATAACGCAAACTTTTATCGCCAGCCAGACGGTGGGGTATATAAAGATAAAGTTTGGACAAGAAGAGAATACAAATAGGAGTAACAATGACAACCTGGACAGATAAAGAAAATCTTGGTAATGGAATTACTGTATATAGAAATGTTATTAAGCCAGAATTAGATATTATTAATAGACTGGAAAGTGTTTTGGGAGAGCCAGCACCATGGGGAGAACTGTCCAAGGATGGTAACAGATACCACTGGCTTCCAGCATATGTTGGGTATCAACAGTTAATGCCAGATTATCGTGATTGTTATGATTTTAAGTTTAAAAAAACTGATATAGAGCATGATACAAGTGAAATATCATTATCATTACAAAAAATTTGGCAAGATGTCTATGATGTTCAAGCACCAGCAGTGGAAGATTATAGAAGAGACTATAATATTATGCCATTAAAATATTGGGAGGCCTTTAATTTTATTAAGTATGGTCCAGGGCAACACTTTAAAGAACACCATGATCACGGCTTCTCTTATAACTGCACAGTATCTTTGGTTGCGTACGTTAATGATGATTATGATGGAGGAGAACTTTATTTTAGGTTACAAGATTTAAATATAAAGCCAAAGGCTGGGGATTTATATATTTTCCCATCAAACTTTATGTATCCTCATCAGGCAATGCCAGTTCATTCTGGAACAAAATATTCTATTGTAACGATGCTTGATTATAGTAAAAAGTATCATACTCCAGACATGTATGATCCAAAGTGGGCAAATGAATAATGTTTAATATTTCGGTAGAAAAAACTCCAGGATGTAATTTTAATATTCAGCCAATGTCTATCAAAAGAGATTGGATGGATGTTACATCCGAGAAGCATGCCTATCGATGCTTTCCAGTAACTCAGGCAAATGTAATTGGGTGGTATTTATCATGTATTGAGGATATAATTTTTACATGGGATGGAATAAATGATCAAACAGATACACATGTAAAAATTGTTAATCCTGAAAGTGCATATTCTGGAAGAGGTCAGTCCTCAATAAGTTTAAATACTGGTTTAATCTTTAGAACAGATTCAGATGTAAGTATCTGGACCATTAATCCAGTTAATTATTTTAATGATGACTTTGAAACAATGTCAAATTTAGTCAGTACATCTTTTTATGATAACCCATTGCCTCTTGCATTAAAAGCAAAAAAGGCAAATGTTGAAACAATTATTAAGGCTGGAACACCGATTGCAACATTGATACCAATTTCTTTAACTAATCTAAACAATACTACCATTGAGATGGTAAGGTATCAAGACCCAGATAGGAAAAGAGAAAGAGCAAATATAGAGTATGGAGAGGCAGCACAGGTATTAAATTCTGACGGCCAATGGACCGATTGGTATAGAGAAGCGGTAAACGAAAAAGGAAATTCTCTAGGGTCACATGAAGTAAAAAGTTTAAAACTAAATGTAATAGATAATTCGGGTTTATGATGACTGATCAATTAAAGCCAAATCATACAGACATAGTTAATGAATATATTGCTAACGCAAAAGCACAAAAAGTAAGTCATTACATAATTACTGTTTCTAGAGATGGAGAATCTCCAGTACGCTCTATTATTTCATATGATAATATCATTGATGCAGTGACTGGTTATGAAATGTATCAGGATGCTGGATTTGCCAAAAACTATTTAACAGTTTCTCTTTACGAACCGTCTGGAAAAATTAATACAAAAGTTTTAAAAAGAAATCAAGCAGGAGACCCCTCTTTTGTACGACAAAATTATATAGATGTAACTAATGCGCTTTTGCAAATTAAAGATAAGTTATCGCAAGAAGATTTTGAAATTTTATGTACTAAAATAGGAACATCATTCGGAAGAGATAACTGGAGATTTAATATTGAACGATTTTTTGATAATTTAGGTATAAAGGCAAAGGCTCAGGATTATTATCCTGTGATATAATTATTATTATGAAGCCAGAGGACGCAGTAACAGTATTTAGAAAGCCATCAAGCACTCCTTCAGGATTTTTTGGTAGCGGTCCAGAGAATATAGTCGAATTAGAAAATTTTATGACACAAGAAGAAGTTGATTTCTTGGATAAAGCAGCAAGAGGAATAACTATCTGGGATGTCACTCAAAGTCATAAAAATGAAAATGGAACTGTTATTTATGATGCTGAGTATTGGAAAGATAGAGTTGCTAGTGCTCCATCATTAAATCAAAATGATCCAAACATTGTTCCAGTTATTATAGGTTTGTTTAATAAATTACAACCAGTAATTGAAGAGTTTTTTAAGGTAAAAGTTCAGCCAACAGGACAAACAATCGTTAAATGGAATCCAGGTCAATTTCAAATGCCTCATGCCGATAAAGAGTTACACCAAGGATCAGATGCTGGAACGCCAAATGATTTTCCTAATTATGATATAGCAAGTTTATTTTATATAAACGATGACTATGAAGGAGGAGAGTTGTATTTTCCAAATCAGGGAATACAATTTAAACCTAAAAGAGGATCAGCATATTTCTTTCCAGGAGATATGAACTACGTACATGGAGTAACCAAAATTAAAAATGGTACAAGATATACCTGTCCATTTTTCTGGGAAATTTTAGAACATACTGGAGATATCAAACCAGACTTTAATAAGGAATATTATAGAATTTTCCCAGATGATGAATCAATAAAAGCCTGGGACCCAGAAAATGGTATAAGGAGAAGTTAATGGAAGCAATAGAGATATATGAAAACATAATGGTATATCAAAACGTTTTTGACGAACCAGAAAGATTGTTTGAAATTGTAAAAGAATCTTCCAAAAATAATCCAGATAGAATTATGGGTGAATGGTCTGAGTGGTCTGGTTTTGGTAATTATATTAAGCATGCTTTTCCAGATCTTGTTAAAATTAACCCAAAGACAAATAGGCCTACTGAGTTTGATTTAGAAACTATAAATGATTTAAAAACTAATAGCAAGGTACAGGAAGATCAAAAATATCTTTTACTTGAGATAAAGAATGGATTTGATAAAGTTACAGAAGCATATATATCAAAATATAAAGATAAGTTTGATTTTGATAAAGAAGAACTTATTAAAACTCACACTGGAGAGTATATTCCATTATGGGGTAACGATGGACCTTCAATATGCCAATATCACAAAGACATAACAACTACAATGTCTATGCGATACCATTCTGACTATATGAGAGAACCAATGAAAAGTCCAGGATATAAGTTTGCAATAACTGCAAATTATTATTTTAATGACGATTATGAGGGTGGAGATCTTGATTTTTATATAGACGGAAACCTAATAAAGTATAAGCCACGTGCTGGTGATTGGGTAGTTTTTCCTAGTGGACATCCAGATGTTTTAGGCAAAAATGATAAAGTGTACCTTCATGGAGTTTGTCCATCTAACGGTGCAGAAAAATACTTTATAAGAACCTATTGGACTAAATACGAGGTTGGAGAACCAGATTGGTTTGCTCAACAAGAGAAGCATGGAAAAGAACTTTGGGCTACACTCTATAAAGAAATGATGGGGCAGTATGCACCACAAAGAGATTCAATTCCAGAAGGAGTTAGAATTCGATGAATTTAGAAAATAAAAAAGGAATAACTAAAGATATAGTTCTTTATGAAAACTTTATTGATGCAGAAACATCTGCAAAACTTATAAAAGTTTTAGATAAACATGCAGAGTTAGGCACAATTAATTGGATGCCTATATCATTTTACGAATCATATTCCTCTGTTTTACCACAAGACAATGATGACCACGTTATATCAGAAGGGTTGCCGTCAGATATTTTTTCACAAATTAAACAGGGTATTATTAATGCCGTTGCATCTGTTCATGATCTTGATCCTAAAATAATTTCTCAGATTGGATATCATACTCAAAAATGGGAACCAGGTGCTTACGCAAGAATTCATTCTGACAATACAGACGAGCATGGAAACTCAGGTGCTTTTACAAGAAGTAGATATGCAGCATTTTTATATTTAAATGATGATTTTGATGGAGGGCTATTACAGTTTCCAAGTCAAGGGCTTAGCATTAAACCAAAGGTTGGAATGCTTGCTGCCTTTGATGGTGGGTTTAATAATATGCATGAAGTAACTTTAATAAAAAGCGGTGTCAGATACACCATCGGATCTTTCTGGGATGATAGAGAAGAAGATGCATACCCACAAGAACTCAGAGATGCTTGGGCAGAAGAAATGAGAGAGACAAGAGCCAAGCAAGAAGTCGAGAGAGCCGAGTGGCAAGATTTATTAAAAAAGGGTTATAAAATAGATCAAGAAGGTAAACAATATAAGGTGGAGAACTGATATGTCATTTTTATTTTTAGAAAAAGAATTTAATGATGCAGGGTTTGAAACAGAACGTTTATTTGGAGAAGTGCTTTCTGTTAAGAATTTTGCTTCTAAAGATGAAGTAGATGCAATGCTTAGCATTATTGATAGCACACCAGAAGATGTATGGTTTAAGGCATATAGAGAAAGCCTTGCTAGATTTTGTTTAGAAAAATTTGGAAGAGATGATGTAGAAAATTTAGTTGCTGAAGGTAAATATGAAATAACAAAGGGTTGGGATGATAAAAATCTCGATATTGGAAGTTCTAATATATCTTCCACACTACAAGCAAGAATGCATCAACTTATTGCAATTAATAATCCAGATCTAATGCTAACTGGTTTTGCAACGCTACAAAGAATGCAAAAGGGTGTAGAGTTAAAGGCTCATACAGACCAGCATACAGATCCTTCTATTAGATATGCTGCTATACTATATATCAATGATGACTATACGGACGGAACGCTATTTTTTAAAAACAAAGATATAGACTTACGGCCAAAGCCAGGAGAACTACTTATATTCCCAGGAAACGAAGAATATGAGCACGGAGTAAGGCATGTAGGAGAAGGTCCCATTAGATACGTTTTAGTTGGATTCATAAAGGTAAGAGGCTTTTATGAAAATAATAAATATTAAAAGGAGTTATTATGAACTTAGAGATATTAGAAGAAAAAGTTTACTATTACACAAATGTAATTGAGGACCCAGCCAAACTTATTGAGGCAATTGAGAAGGATAATCAGGACCAGTGGGGCGAGTGGATGGCATGTAGCGGTCAACCATATGTGTATGGAACCGATAAAACCATTAAGCCTACAGAAGGTGTAGATGAAAAAAATGATTACATCTATCAAACTTTGCAAAAAGCCTTTGATGATGTAGCAAGAGATTACGCAAAGGCTCAGGGTATTACTGAAGAACCAAAACTATTCCCTATGTATCCAATTAAAAAGTATATGGCTGGAACATTTATGGGTGCACACTTTGATCAACAAGAGGGTGACGAAAGACTTAAAGTTTCTTTTGTTATGTATCTAAACGATGATTATGAAGGCGGAGAAATATCTTTTACAATTAGAGATCCAAAGGGTCCTATTCAAGGTCCAACTCCAGAATCAGATTTCGCAAATGCTAATTCATTAACATATGACTTCTTTGTTAAGCCAAAGGCTGGAAGTATTATTGTGTTTCCACCATCACCACCATATCACCATACAGCACATTTAGTTAAGAGTGGTTCCAAGTATATGGTTCCGCAACACTGGATTCACTAAACAGTAAACCTCAATAATAACATTAGAGTTTGATAAAAACAAAAACTCTGGTATACTTGACTAATTACAGTTTCTTAAGGAGAATAACAATGTCTGATTTTTTTAGTTTTCGTTTGTCTGAAGAGTTCATAAGTGAGTATAAAACAAAGGAACCGCCATTTGGTTTTGCAGACGCTGGTGGTAATTCATTAGGAGAGATTACATTTATCCGTACCTACTCACGTATGAAGGAAGATGGAACTAAAGAAAGATGGCATGAGGTTTGTCGCAGAGTAATCGAGGGTATGTATTCAGCACAGAAGAATCATGCTAAAGAAAACAGACTACCTTGGAATGACTACAAAGCACAGGCATCTGCTAAAGAAGCGTACCAACGTTTATTTGAATTAAAGTGGACACCTCCAGGAAGAGGCCTATGGTCTTTTGGTACTGCACTAACCATGGAAAAGAAAAATTCTGCTGCACTGCAAAACTGCGCCATGGTTTCGACAAAGGACATAGATCGTAACGATCCAGGCCAGTTGTTTGGTTGGGTTATGGATGCCCTTATGATGGGCGTAGGTGTAGGGTTTGACACTTTGGGAGGGGACAAAAATCTTTCTATTTATGATCCTACAGAACCACCACAGGTATACGAAATACCAGATACTCGTGAGGGATGGGTAGAATCTGTTAGATTACTTATTAACTCATATCTAAAGCCTAATATGTATATTCAGGAGTTTAACTATGACCTTATTAGGCCTTTAGGTGCCCCTATTAAGGGTTTTGGCGGTACAGCAAGCGGTCCTGCACCACTTATACAGTTGCACAAGCAGATCAAGGCTGTAATAGGCGGTAGAGCAGGAGAAACCCTTGATTCAAGAGCAATAGTAGATATTGTTAATCTCATTGGTACCTGTGTAGTATCAGGAAATGTTAGAAGATCTGCTACCTTGGCTTTAGGTGCAGCAGAAGATAAAGACTTTATGAATTTGAAGAACGCTGAGGTTTTTCCAGAGCGTAATTCATTTGATCCAGAAAATCCAGGTTGGGCATGGATGTCTAACAACTCCATTGCTGCAACGGTAGGTACAAAATACGAAGACTACGTAGACCTAATCGTTAATAACGGTGAACCAGGATTTATCTGGCTTGATGTAGCACGTAACTATGGTCGTTTAGCAGATCCAAAGGATGGCAAAGACTATCGTGTTATGGGCTTCAATCCGTGTGCGGAGCAGCCATTGGAATCATACGAACTTTGTACTTTAGTCGAGGTACATTTAAATCGTCATGAATCTAAGGAGGACTTCCTACGGACACTCAAGTTTGCATATTTGTATGGAAAGACTGTTACATTAATTCCAACACACTGGCAACAGACAAATGGAATTATGCAACGTAATCGTCGTATTGGAACATCGCTTACAGGTATTGCATCATTCTCAGACAAGTTTGGCTTGCCTGTTGTGCGTGAATGGATGGACGAAGGATATAAGACTATCCGTAAATATGATCATTCTTATTCTGAGTGGTTATGTGTTCGTGAATCCATTAGAGTCACAACTGTTAAGCCATCAGGGTCTGTATCAATTCTTTCTGGTGCAACTCCAGGAGTTCACTGGGCACCAGGCGGAGATTATTTCTTGAGAGCAATTCGTTTTGGGAATACCGACCCAATGATT
>Ga0208784_1000867_pt1 | contig 13500 bp, 26 predicted proteins | sample DEB19_08_DNA_FD_184531 | JGI IMG/M metagenome (GOLD analysis project Ga0208784, IMG submission 184531) | Aqueous microbial communities from the Delaware River and Bay under freshwater to marine salinity gradient to study organic matter... | ecosystem: Environmental > Aquatic > Marine > Coastal ... | reverse complement strand
GAATAGAACACGCCGTCCGAACCGACACCACCCGTCAACATGGTTCGCTCAACCAGCTGATAGTCGGTGTCAATATCTTCTTGCTGGTATACCACCCGAAACTTTGTCGGCTGGTTCTGTTTCACGAACGACAAGGTTTCTTTCCATGACAGACGCACCGGATCGAGAAGTGGGCCGTCCGGCCATGCCGGAGCATCCTTGCGACGGCTTTTCGGGCCGGTATCCAACTCTTCGTAGTACGCCCGATAGATCAGATGATGATATTTCTGTTTCCGAACCGGATCAGACATCGCCTCATCGACCGTCAGATCGTCGCCCGAACCCTCAGTATCGTCCACATCCTCGTAGATCACTTTGCTCAAACAATGGGCGTACAAGTCACCCGGCCCCAACCGCTGACCGATCACCGACACCAAACCGCCCGGATCACAACGAGCCTCAGCCATCGAATCCCAACGCTCCAACAGACGATCACGCGCAACAGACTCCTTCGAGTTCTCGGGGGAAGCCACGTCATCAAACAAACACAAGTCGGCACGATGACCGATGAACTCAGAATCAATACCGTACGCCGAAACAGTCGGCTCCTTGTTCTCCAACATTCCGGGGATCATCTGCTCAACAATGAACTCCTCGGCCCGCCACAACGAACCTGACGCGATCGGCTTGAAACGGCCGTAATCATGCGCCAAACACGCCTCCGCATCAACCGCCAAACCCTTACGCACCAACTCCGGGTCTGCGATCAAACGAGTAGGACGTTCCAACGTCTCACGAATACGACGCGAATACATCTTCGCCAATGTCTGCGAAATCGAACCGATCAACACACGAATCGCCCGGTTCCGCACAATGCACCAAACCGCAACATCATGGAACAACGTCGATTTACCTGCACCCGGAGGACAGTTCAACACCATGAACTCTTTGTCCTCCGACTCCAAATACGACACAATCTTGTACGCCGCATCAACCTGCCACGGAGACGGGACACGGCCCAAATAGACGCGACGAAAATAATCGAAATCGTCCCAGCCGCGTTTCGCCCGCTCCGACAAACGGTCATACGGAATCACCGGAGGCAACTCGGCCATATCAGCCAAATCAACCTGCAAACGACGCATCGTCTCACCAGACCTATGCGCCTTCGCCCCAGCAACCTTCGCATCCACCTGCGCCTGCTGCAACTGGGCGTTCAACAACTTATTCTTCGCCACCCAATTCTGACCGGTGTTGTAATGAATACCCGCAATCTTGCAAGCCTCAGTAATCGACACACCCGCATTGATCGCCGCCCAAAAACGAGCTTTATCATCACCCGAAATACCGCGTCGCCCAGAATTTTTCGTGCCAGCCATATCGCTCCAGTAAAGCACAAACCCCCACTCGGCAGGGGGATGCCGGATGGAGGCGTGCAGGTTGCCGGCCCGGAGAGAGAGCAACAGGCCGACAACCCTCAGTATACACACAACCCCGACAGAAGGTGTACACTCAAACTACCCCCGCGCAACCCAACCCGATTGCCGGAAGCAAGGACAACAGGAAAGGAAAACTGCCGTCATGGACGAGCATACCACACCCCGACTACAAGCCGACGCATACTTCGCCATCATCCCCGAATGGATACTTGACGCACCCATCAGCCCCACAGCCGTCAGAACATTCGCCCTACTCCAACGCTACGCCAACAACCAAAACACCTGCTGGCCATCCCGCAACACACTCGCCAAAAGAATGAGCTGCTCCACCGACACCGTAGACCGCGCACTCAAAGAACTCCACAAAATCAACGCCATCAGCATCCAACACCGCACCAGCACACCCGGCCAACCCCAAACCAACCTCTACACACTCCACATGGGGGTAGCCGCACCGTTGCGGACAGGTAGCCGCACAGATGCGGAGGGGATAGCCGCACAGATGCCCACCAAATCAAAGAAGAAGAACCAAAGCCAAGAACAAACACACACCACATCATCCGAAGATGATGGATTCGAAACGTTCTGGAACCACTACCCACGCAAAATCGGAAAAGGCGCAGCCCGAAAAGCATGGAAAACTGCCCTCCGAAAAACCACCCCCACCACCATCATCGAAGCCACCCAGCTTTACACCATCACCTGCCCCAAAGACCCCCAATACATCGCCCACCCCACCACATGGCTCAACGCCGAACGCTGGCTCGACCACCAAAACACCCCAACCCCCACCCCACCCACCCCCAAAACCCCACCACCCCTCTGCGGCCAATGCCACAACGGATGGGTCTACATCACCCGCAAAGACGGCACAGAAGCCGTCACCCCCTGCACCTGCCAAACACCCCCACCCACCTGATACAATCAACCCCACAACCAAACCCCCCACACAGACCCCTAGCCACCTGCACGGCTTGCGAGGATGACACACGGAAACGTGGGTAGACGATCATGCACCGACATGATCGAGCAGCGTCCAAACGACACAAATGCGAACGGTGACCGTCCTGAAAAAACCGGCGACCAGAGAAACAACTCAAACAGCGGGAGGACTAAACCATCCCTACACCCTCAAAGCCGCCAACCCCAAAAACCACACTTGCACAACACAACTAATATATAGGTACGTCGCCTGCGCGCGCGGCACACCCCCGGTTGCGTGTTGGCGCGTGTCTCAGAGGGTGGCGGGTGTGTTCGACACGTCCGACACGTCACCCGCAAGATTCGATCGACGCGAGAGAGAACCCGCCCACACCCACACACGCCGAACAACCGAACCGAACGCGCCGAACGTGTGCGCGCCGGCGGGTGAGTGTTGAGAGTGTCGCGCCTAGAACTAGGTGTGTGGTGTGGTGATCTAGGTGTGTGGTGTGGTTGGTTGGTTGGTGTGTGGTGTGGTCTGGTTGGGTGATCTGGTTGGCGGGTGTGTGTGTGGTTGGTAGGTAGCGAGAACCGGGTGTGGTGTCAAGCTGTTGGCGGGTGATCTGGTTGGTTATTGACTAGGTGTGTGGTGTGTGCTTAGAATCGGGTGTGTGGCAGTAGGTCACCATTAGAGAGAGAGAGAGAGATATGAGTAGCGAGTGTGTGCGGTTTGGTTGGTTCCCTATGGTTGGGTTCTCCTATAACGTGACGCGCCGGTTCTATGGTCAGACCGGCGAGTGTGTGCGGGTGGATTCGATCGATCACAAGCGGGCGCGGGTGTGTGTGTCGCTGGTGTCGGGTGTGGTTGGTGCGGGTGCGCGTGTGGTTCTCACGTTCGATGAGTGCGAGAATCTGATGTGGGAAGAAATGGCGCGTCCGAATCCGTTCGCGTGATCTGGTTCGCCTAGTCGCGTGTGTTGGCGCGGTTCGGGGTTCGATTCCCCGCTAGGCACTACCGGCCAACCGGCCGGAGATAACAGAAAGAGAGAGAGATATGAGTACCGGTGACCGGAAAGTGTTTGGGCTTGTTCTGCCCGTAGAAACGTTTCTAGATATGGCGCGTAAGCGTGGGGAAGAACACGCGACGTATGACCGGAACGATGGCGAGTATCGGACTGATCCGTTATCGGGTGTGTTTGCGGGTGAGAGTGTGCGCGAAATGTTGGGTGATCTGATCGATGCGTTAGGCGACGAGTACGCGGACGACGTATGTGACGCGTACGAATCGGGATACGCGGACGTATGGCGCGATACTGATTCGGTCGATGTGTGCATCGACTGCGTGCAAGTGTTGGCGAATGGTGTGTGTGACGGTTGGGAAGATTCGCCGGACGATACGCGCGAACGGCCGGCGGGTGTGTTTCCGTATCTGATCGATGGCGCGTGGCCTACTGATGGCGTGACGACGTTCGCTAAATGGCCGTGCGAGTGTTGCGGGTCTAAGCTTGCGGGTGAACGTCATACCGTGATTGTGTGGGTGTCGCCGGATTCGGAGAGTGTGACCGGCGCGTGATCTGGTTGGCGGGTGCGCGGTTGGGCGCACGTGGGTTCGATCCCCACACCCGCACTACCGGCGATAGTCGCCGGTTCTAGAGAGAGAGAGAGAGATATGAGTACCAAAGTGGAAACTATGGGGGACACTATTCAGCTGTCGTTCCCGGTGAGTGTGTGTGTGTCGGGTGTTGAGTGGGCGGCGAACTATGGACTTGCTGTCGATGATTGGCGGGCGATTGTTGATGACGTGCGCGGGGAATTGGTGCGGTTGGTGGCGGTTACTGTCGCGGAAGAATTAGACCGGCGCGGATTGGGCGGACACGTCCGCGCGGGTTCGTATGAGATAGGTACGCGCGAATTGTCGTGATTGGTTGGCGGGTGCGCGTGTGTTGGCGCGCTTGTGGGTTCGATCCCCACACCCGCACTACCGGCGATAGTCGCCGGTTCTAAGAGAGAGAGAGCAGATTATGAATGTTCGTGAGAGCGGGCGGGCCACATTACGCGCCCGGTTCTATGGCCCCAATAACAGAACCGGTACACGTATTCGCGTGACGCGGTTCGATAATCCGGCGGGCGCGCTCGATCCCAACCGGATCACGGTCACGTGGGATCACGGTCTAAGCCCGCAAGAGAACTACGTGCGCGCGTTCCGTGAGTATCTGGCGCGCGCCGGTTGGGATGGCAATTGGGTGTCTTCGATGCTGTCTGATGGCGCGATTGGTGTCTACGTGGGCGCGGGTGATCCGGTTGGGTGATCTGATTGGGTTCGCGCTGTTTCACGTTGCCATTGTGGGTGTGTGGGTTCTCGCGGGCGCGTGCTTACCGGAGAATCGCGCGCGTGCGCGCCGGTATCGTGCGCGCCGGAGACGCGAGCTAGAACGCGCGGGTTACCGGTTTCGTAGGTAGTGCGGGCGGGTGATCTAGGCGGGCGGGCGGGTCGAATGGCCTGCCCGCTTGTTGTTTGTGGCGGGTGTCTCGCGTTCGATACTGTTGGGCGCGATACTGTCCCGCGTGCGATACCAGCCGAAAGAATCCGGCCGGTTTGCGAAGAATACTATTGACAAGCGCGACACGGTTCGCGCACAATACAGGGTGTCGGCAATCCGGCCGGACTAATGAGAGAGAGAGGGTAAGCTATGAGTAGGCAATCGGGTGTGTTGTGGGGTGTGAACTACGAACGTCACCATTGGGGTGTGTATTGCTATGCGATGGGTGGCAATATGTATCTGTTGGATCGCAAGTATGTGGGCAACGGTTCGGATCGTTTGTCGGTTCGTGAGTGTGTGCGTGCGTTTCGTTCGGATGTGTTGGGGGTGGCGCGATGACCGGTGACGAAATGTGTTTCCGTGTCACGTTCACGTTTGAGTACGCGACGGTTTCGACCGTTGTCGCGGTTCCGGTTCGTGAAGATGAATCCGACTATTCGGATGATCCGTCCGCGATCGACGTTGCTACTGATCTGTTGGCCGATTGCTACGATTGGGATATGGCAAGCGCGTTCGATGTTGATGTGGAACCGTTGGAATGGGTGGCGCGATGAATCCGAACTATTACCCTGATATCGATGATCCGGTGTTGTGTGACCATTGTGGGCATCCGTGTCACGCGGATGACGCGGTAACGGATGGCAATATCGCGTTGTGCGGGTCGTTTCGCGGTAACGGTTGTGCCGATCGTGCGGTGTGGCGTGGTGATCTGATCGTTGAGATTGATGGGGGTGTGTGGTGATTGATTCCGGGTTGATGGCAAGCTTGTCGGCCGATGATCTCGTTGGCGCGTTGGTTCGTTTCACACGTCATCGGAAACCGTGGACAGGAACGATTATCGATTCGTTGCGTGTTGGCGGTACTCTCGCGTTCCATCTGATCGATGACTATGGGCAACCGTGGTCTGCTGTCCGTTTGGACGAGATCGATGTGGTTCTCCGGTTGCGGGATGGGGTGACATTGTGATTGACGTGTGTGCGATGTGCGACCGGACGCGCAACGATGTGATGTATTCAGACCACGACGATCTGTGGTTGTGTGCGGATTGTTTGGCCGACACGGTTCGTTTGTGGGCGGTTGATCGTTTCACGTCAATGTCCGACCGTGAGTATTCGGGTGATTGGTTCGGCGCGTATGGTGACGGTTGGGACGTGAACATCTGGCAGGACGATGATCGTGTGCGGGTGACGTTGTATCGGTATGACGGTGGCCGGTTCTCCGATGGCGGGATCGCGTGCGGGGTGATTGGTTAGCTTGTGGTTGGCCATATCCCGGTTCTGGCGGGCGGGCGGGTTCGATTCCCGGTATGGCACGATGTCGGCAACGGTGTCGGCATTAGAGAGAGAGAGGATAGTTATGGAAACGGAAACACGATCGTTAGCCTCGCTACTGATCGATGCGGGGGAGAACACCATCGTTTCGTTCGGCGGTTGGGATTGGCGGTATCGCATAGATCAGGATGAAACGTGCGACGTGTCAGATTTCCCGGATTGCTATGGGCGGTTCGCGTTGGTGACATCGTGCCGATGGGGGACACGACAGGCCGAACGTCCTATTGGGTTCGATGGTGGCGCGATGATTATTGATGGTTGGCGGGGTGATCGGCATTGGTGGCAACCACCGGCCGGTGTGTCGGATGTTCGCAAGCTTGCGCGCACGGTGTCGGATTTGTTGTGTTATGGGTTCATATTCGTGCGGGTGGAACGGTTGCGACCGGATGATCGTGACGCGTACGGAGAGCAGATTGTTGATGAGTACGCCATTGTCGGCGGTATCGAATGGGACACGGATGAGAACGATTTGCGGGATTTCATCGATGATCTGATTGACGGTATTGGGGTGTGATTGGTTGGCGCGACCGTCTGGCGGTTTCTCCGGTTCGATCCCGGGGCGCGCACTACCGGCCAACCGGCCGGTTTGAGAGAGAGGATAGTTATGGCAACCACAACACACCCGGATTGGGTGATCGTGCGCGGTAACGCGCGACGATGGGATTGGTACAACGAAGAATCGACCACGGAACTAGCGTGGATCGATGACGATGGTTGTGATCGTCGTATCGTGGTCGCGGATGGGTCGCGTCGTGTGATTCGTTCGTGGTCGTCCGGGCAACCGGATGCGGATTGGGCCTCGCTGTACGGTGTGGCCGGTGTTGTGTCGCGGTTCTTCGGACAGGACGCGTATGGTCATACGGATTGGTTGGTGGCCTGATGGATTGGTCACGCTATATCGCGTTGGGAGACGACACGTGTTCCGTCGAACCGTTGGAACAGCTACTGATCGTTGAGTGTGCCGGTATGACGGAGAACGACGTTGATCGTTTGGAAACGTTGGGTGTCCTGCCCGATGGCCATTATGCGATCCCGGTCATCGAGCTGTTGGCAGACGCGTTCCGGTATCGCGCGATCTTCGACGCGCCACACGATCCCGAATACTGTTCGTCGTGCGAGCTTGCGGGCAACGATAGCACGCGGATCGACGTGGATTCCGCGCCGATGGTGAAATGGGATGTGATGGGTGATCCTCGCGCGTTCGCGTTGGTGTGCGACGGTTGCTATCCGCGTTTGACCGGCGACACGAATCGCGGGTGAATGTACGCCTATCGTGGATCGAACGGTTGTATCTTCGGCCGATCATCGGCCGATGGATACCTTGCCCGCCAGAACCTATCCCACGTCGATTCTGCTGTCTGGTACAACACGAACGTCTCGCGGTGTATTGGCGCGATCCGTACGGTGTTCGGAACCCGGCAACGGATTGGGGTTCGGTTCGACAGGCGTGGCGGTTCCCATCGGAGACGGTCGCGCGAGAAATGGTCGAACGTGAACTAGGTGTCACGGTTGTCTATAGGACGGTCGAGCTGTCCGATTCACAATAAGCAGAATCCCGGTCGATGTTGGTTCGGCCGGGATTCTTCGTTGTGTCGGCATCGACGGTTTCAGACCCGCGCGCGATACTGTTCTCCGCGCTCAATCCTGCTGTCCGCGCTCAATACTGATCGTTTCGTTGTATTTGGTGAGACGCTGGTGTTCGGATCGCAACATATCGGTTACCACTACTTCGTGAACGAGGTTCAGTAGTTCTGCTAGGGCTTCTTGCCGGTTGTTTCCGCGCTCAATACGGTCTTTCGTGACGGCGATAGCGACGTGGCCGGATGGTTTGCGTAGTTTGAGGCGTTGTGCCGGCAACAGGCCACCGTAGATACCGTATAGGTCTTCGTCACGGTTGAATGTGGTGAGTATCCAGTCGAGGCATTGTTGTTTGACGGGGCAGGGTTCGGTGTCGGGTGTGCCGTTGCAGATTTCGAGTGCGGTTTTGAGGGTGTGTTGGTCACCTTTTTCGGGGAAGAACAGGTTGGTTTGTAGGCCACGGCAGGCGGCTTCTAGTTTCCAGTTGTCCAAAGGTTTCTCCATTGGGATGGTGTGTGGTCGCGCTCAATACTGGTTTTGTGTTCGGCATCTTCGTAGAGTCGGATGATGTGTAGGCAGGGGTCGTGTTCTTCGAACTCGTCTGCTTCTTCGTTGCTCATTGGGAGGCTGTCGTGGGTGTAGCAGACGGGCGGCCCGCAGTATCCGTGTTCGATGCCGGTTTTGATCCATTCGTCGAATGTCATTTGTTTCTTCTTTCGCTGTCCCAGAGGATGATCCAGAGTAGTGCGATCATGTAGATGATGATGAGTGCGGTCAGGATGTCGTCAGTCATTATTGAACAGCTCCTGTGCGTCAATAATACGAACATGGTTCATCATGGGTGCGTCATCTTCAATTCGGTTTTGGGCAATTACAACATATTCAGGGTTCAATTCGCATCCGATGAACCGTCGTCCCAAACGCAAAGACACCACCCCAACTGTCCCTGAACCGGTAAACGGGTCTAAGACAATATCGTCGGGCCTACTGCTTGACAGAACACAAGGCTCGACAAGTGCTTCGGGCATCACGGCAAAGTGTGAGCCTCGGAATGGTTTAGTGGGGATTGTCCAGACGGAACGTTTGTTTCGGGTTTCTCCTGTGCGTCCCGACATACTGTTCATCCTCGAACCTGTCCGTGAGTCCCCTCTAGACCCCCTATCATCGTACGGGTATTTCGCAGGCTCCTTCAATATCTCATTGTTGAACAGATAGCGGGGCGACTTAGTGAGCAAAAACAGGTATTCGTGGGATTTGGTGCATCGGTCGGTAACAGATTCAGGCATCGGATTTGGTTTAGCCCAGATGATGTCTTGACGCAAATACCAGCCGTCTGCCTGTAAAGCAAAGGCGACCCGCCACGGAATACCAACAAGGTCTTTCGGTTTCAACCCTTCTGGGACTATGGCAGAATGTTTATGTTCCATATGCCGTTCGTTATGTGTTGCGCCTAAGTTGCCTGCTGGCCCTTTGCCTGAACCTGCGTAACTGTCGCCAAGATTGAGCCACAACACGCCGTCATCGGCTATTACACGCCAGACTTCACGGAATACACTTACCATCTCATCAACGTACACTTCAGGTGTTTGCTCCAAACCAATCTGACCGTCAACACCGTAGTCACGCAACCCCCAATATGGCGGGCTAGTGATGACACATTGAACCGAGCCATCAGAAATGTTTTTGAGCCGTTCACGAACATCACCAACAAAAATTGTTGCTCTTTCCTCAGTCATTGTCGTTCTTTCGTACAGCTTTACGGTTCTTCGGAAGACGACCCTCCGCGATCCGCAGTTGATCTTCGCGTTCCATCCTAGTCAAACCACCGAAAATGCCGTGCAAATCCCATGCTCGATGGTTGGACAAACCGTACTTCCGGCAGTCGAACATGACGGGGCAGGTGTTACAAATCTTTTTGGCGGCTCGTATCTTTACGATGTCGCCCCGGATCGGCATGAAGTCGTTGACATCCATTCCGCGGCATGAACCGTACTGTAACCATTCCATTGTGTTCTCTCTCTCTGTTGTAGGTGTTTCTAGTATCCCCTAGTTGTGGGGTGTTGTCAATAGTTTATTTGCAGGGTCGTGTCCACGGGATGAATCCGCATCCTTTGTGGGCATCGAACCAGATGTACATTTCCCATGCCCACGCAAAGTTGTAGTAGGGGTCTGCGACGAGATGCCAGTCACCGTATTTGTTGGTCATTTCGTCGTCCCAGACCGTCATATTGAGTTGCATCGGCCCCCAATCAGTACCGTTGAAGTTCTTGTGAGCTGGTTGACCGTTGATAGAACCGATGATGTTGAGGCATCGAGATTCTGACCATGCTTCTGCGAGGACTTCGGTGAGTAGTTCTTGTGGCCATCCTGCGGCGTGGGCGATGGGTGCTAGTTCAGCGCATTTTGTGTCAGCCGGGACGAGTGTGGTGGTGGTGGTTGTGGGGGCAACGGTGGTTGTGGTTGTTGGTGGGATGGTTGTAGTGCTAGTGGCCGGCACGGGGGTGACTGGTATCAGCGTTGTTTCGACGGTGGTGCTGTTGAGAGCGCACCCAGCCAATAGCAAAAGAGGTATCAAACGTTTCATAGGTTTCTCTCTCTCAGAATCCGGCTTGCTTCAGCAAGTCGATCATGGTGTTGACGGTGACCACAGCGTATTGTTCGCCGGGATCAGAAACTCCGATCCGTTTGGCAACTAAAACACCGATGTCGGCTTGACCGTTGACACGTTCTGTTTCGGTTTCACGCAGCCATTCGGACAGTTTGAGTGTCTTATGGTTCTTACATTCCCAGACGATGCCGGGTGTTCCGGTGATGTCACCTTCGTCGTGTTGGCCGGTCAACGCTCGACGTTCGGCGTACGGGAATCCGTGTTCTCGTAAATGTCGGACGATCAGCGTTTCAAACGCTGTCCCCTTCTGTTTTTGCTTGCTCATCAGCTCGCTCCATCGGGAATCGCCGTGCGCGTCGAGGTTTGCAGGTGTGCATCGGCACACCGTTCAACGGCACGTGGGTTATTATGGTTTGCTCGCAGATGCGGCACAACCATTTTACCTCATGGAGTTCAGAAAGGTTCTTCATCTTCCACAACATCGGCGTTGAGCAGGGTTTTTGCGTTTGAAATGTTGCTGTCGGATTCGTGAGCAGCCCAACGAAGTGAGATTGACACGTCGTCTGCGATGATTTCGACGCGTTGCTTCTTCACACCGTCTTTGCCGGTGTAGTCGCTTTTGTCGAGGCGACCGGTGACGATGACACGCGATCCCTTTTTGACGGAGGCCGCAACGTTTTCGGCTTGCTCTTTGAAGACGACGACATCATGCCAAACGGTTTTCTTGTTGTCGTCTTTGCCGGTGGTGTCGGCAACAGAGAATTTGACGACGGCGGTTCCGTTTGCCGAATATTTGAGTTCGGGGTCGCGGCCGACGTTTCCTGAGACGGTGATGGTGTTCATGCTTTCATCATTTCTTTGAAGGCGACACGAAGTTTGGTCATGTCGTTGACGGTTACTTTGCCGTGCAGGTCTACGCCTGCTCGATCTGCTACTTGGTCGTGGTCAAGGTTTGCGTCGGCGCAGGCGCGTGCGAACTTGCCGAGAACTTCGGGATCAACCGGCGTGTTGTCTTCGACGAGTTGGGCGACGGCTTTCGCTTTGGCCGGCTTCTTGACGGGTGCGACAGGCTTTGAGCCGAGGTCTTCCCACTCCTGCTTTGTCCAAAGTGCGAGCGAGATACCGAATCGCATGGCTGCGTTGCGGAGGAAATCTCCGACGAGTTCTTTGTCAAGTTCGGCTTTGTCGGCGCGTACTGATCCGACTCCGAGCATCGGCTTGCCGTGAACGGTCAGTCTGGCCCACATGGTTGCCATCCCGTTTTCGACGTGGACGTGGGGGCGGCCGTTCACCCATCCGCACGGCTCCCACGACCACATGGGGTCGATCTCAATGAGGATGCGGGTGATGTCGGCGTGTCCTACGAAGTCAAGTTGCATCCCGCCTTTGGGGAGTTTGCCGACGATCTTCGGGTCGGGGACAGCGTATTTGGTGAGTACCTCTGCGAGCTGTTTAGTGGTGTCCATCACTTGCCTCCTGTCAACTGTGAAGTCCAGATGCGAACCGGGCGGGCGTGGCAAGCCGGCCGTTCCGATGATACGAAGCGGTCGGTGGGGGCGATCAGACCCATGCTTTCGGCACGCTTCATCGCGCCTCCGAGTGCGCGTCCGTCATGGTTCAATTTCAGTTTGTTGTCGCTGAAGTATTCCCAGATGTCGTCGGTGGTGAATTCGTCTTCGGTTTCTGCGAGGACGACGATGGCTTGGAACGCGTTGTCGCGGAACTTGAGTGCGCTGTTGTTCCAGCCGCGCTCGATCGCTTCGTGACTAAGCGTTTTCGCTAAATGCTTGTTTCTCATTATCTCTCTCCCTTGCTTTGTTTGTTTTTCTTGATTTTCCTGCGGAATCTTCTTATCGCATTGTTGAGACGGATGTGGGAATACTCTGCATCATGGACAAGTAGCCAGATCACTTCGGTGTCGTAAGGTATCAAACCAAACACCATGTCGCGTGCAGCTTTTGTAAGTTCGTTCTGCCCGAATTCGTCCCATTCGTCGATGTCAAAGTCCGGCCAATCAAAGTTGTACGGGCTGTTCATCTCTCTCCCTTGAACCGCATGACGCGGATCGTTGTTGTGTTCTCATACTGACTGTACAAGTCAGGATGGTCGCTTGTAAAGGCTTTCTTATCGAAACCTTTTCTGTTCTGCGATTTCCATGTGACGGCCGGTTGACCGTTGATGACCCCGGTGTGGGCATCCTTCATCAGCTGTGCGATAGTTGCCTTCAGCGTGTCTTCTTCTGTGTCCAACAGTTTCTTCGCGGCCTGCACCTCGATGATGCGACGCACCAAATCGGCGTGTTCGGTGAGGTCAGTAGTGTCGCCGTCTGCGTTGGGGAACCGTTCGGAGATTTCGTTGTAGGTGGCCGGCCATTCGGCGGGGATCGTCCCGAGGTTCACATACCAAAGGAAGTCTTTGACGGCTTCCATATGTTCGGCTTTCTCGTCGCCGGTCACCTTCTGGCGGTGGACATGAAGATCAAGGGTGCTGTCAAAGATGCCCCAAACGATTTCGTCTACGTCGCAGCAGATCGCTTGCTGTACACCTTGCCAATACCAGTAGGCGGGCAGTACGCCGTCCCATTCCCGGTTGTACGTTTTGATTTCTGCAACCACGTTCGGTTCTTCGCAACCGTCCAAATAACTTTCGTAGTCGATCCCGTCAATGGTTGCGATGAGCGGGCAGGTTTCCCAATCCAACGCGTACATGAAGTTGGGTGTGATGAACTTTGTGCCGATCTCGTCACCGAGCCAGTCAAGCAATACCCATTCGAGACGGTTGCCTCGATCCATCGCACGACTGGTTTCTTTGACGGTCGGTGTGTCAGCAAGCTTCTCTGTTGCGAGCGCGTATTTGCTGATGAATCGATGCTGGTCGTGAACTGCGGCTGCTTCTGATGCGGCGATACGGATGTTTCCTGCATCGTCGCGGTGTCGCAACTTCAGCCATTCGAGGCTTCCGTGGTCGGGTTTGGGTATGAGTCGGTTGAACATTCTCTCTCCTTTGTTTTGAGACTGATCTCACCCTACAAGAAGGGTGTGGCAGAGTCAATCCAATTCTTCAAACCAGTTCACCGGCAGGTGCGTGGCCAGCGAATACACCCT
>Ga0208784_1000865_pt1 | contig 13538 bp, 17 predicted proteins | sample DEB19_08_DNA_FD_184531 | JGI IMG/M metagenome (GOLD analysis project Ga0208784, IMG submission 184531) | Aqueous microbial communities from the Delaware River and Bay under freshwater to marine salinity gradient to study organic matter... | ecosystem: Environmental > Aquatic > Marine > Coastal ... | reverse complement strand
TTAAGAACAATGTGTTTGCAGTTGCAGGAGCAATTGGTGGGAACACTGGGCCCATATTTGCAGTTGCTGTTAAAGCAGTTGCATTGATTGTTGGTCCAAATCCTGCTGATACAGTTGCTGATGGTGCTGTAGCAGATGCTGTCCAATCCATAATTTGAGCAACCTTTTGGAAAGCTTCAAGTGCGTCTGCCTGTGTGAATGCTGTAGGCAATACTGCAAATTCATCAATAGTAATATCTCTAGATGCAGCTGCTGCAGGTAAGTTTGGCAATCCACCAATAGCCAATACACCAGAATCTGTCAGTGTAATTGTGCCTGATGAATTGCTTGCTCGCTCTATACCATCCACATAAAGCTTTGTGCTTGATCCATTTTTAACTGCCACAAACATGTGATAGTTTCCATCAGCAAATGATGCTGTAGTTGTTGCATCTTCATTTAATGTGGCATTTGATACTCTAAAACGAATAGTTCCATTTGCAAGTTGCTGAAGAACAAGACCATTTCCAGTTATGGAACCAAAAGCAGCAGTTGCAAGCAAAGCATTCTGATTGCCAGAATTTAATTTTGCATAAAGCAATATTGTTTGCTGGTTGGCAGAACTAAATGTTCCAGAAGTTGCTGACCATGAACCACTGTACTGTGTATCTCTGTTGGCAGAATTAAATGCCTTGTAGTTTGGAGAAGATATGTTCTGAGTAAAGTTGGTTCCAGTTATAGATAAATCTACTGCAACAGATCCAATATTTTGTGGTGCTCCAGTTGCTTCATCCATTTTGAAATAGAATGCTGGTGACTTGCCAGTAATATATGTATTTAATGCATTATCTCTTGAGAATTTAGGCATTGCCATTGCTGCTGAGCCTTGAATAACTGGCTGGCCATATGTCCAAATGTTACCAATTTGTGTAGTTCCAACATTTGCTGATGTAGCAACATAGAATTGGGAAATGTACATTTGTTCTGTTACTGATGTATCACCAATACCAAATCCGCCAGTTGTAAAGCCAGACATTGAATGAGTAAGATTTTGTGTTCCAATAGATACATTGTCTACATAAAGGGTAAATGTACCACCAGATAATGTAACAGCTACATAGTGCCAATTGCCATCTGCAATTGATGATGATGTTGTTACTGCTTTAGTTGTATTGTTTAAATTGGTAGCCGCAGTAAGACGACCATTGCTTTCAAATTGAATTGTTAAGTTTTCGCTTCCAGTTGTTGAAGCTGTGTAAACTCTTGCAAATTCTGCAGTTGATTTCTTAAGCCAGAATCCTAATGAGAAATTGTCATCTGTAAATTCTGTTGCAAATGTATTGGTTCCAACAGCATAAACTGCTCCAGTAGTTCCGCCAGTTACTCTGAGGGCACCCTGTCCTTGAATACCACTTGTTATATTGCTTACTGAGTTACCAGTAAATGAATAGGCAGATGCTCCACCAGTTCCATAGTTTGAAATTGCTTTAGCTTGATCAAACTTATACCATTGTTCTAATGTTAATGTAGATAGATATCCATCTAGAAGTGTAAATGAATCTCTAGTGCTATTGTAATGATCTCCAGATGCAGCAGATGCTGTGACAGCTGTAGCTGTGTAGCTTACGTTTTTAATTGCTGATACTGTTGGCTGTACCGCTAATGCAGATGCTGTAACTGCTGTGGCATTATATTTAACGCCAAAACCTGCTTCGTAATGTTCTGAAATTGTTGTAGATGAAAGAGTTGTATTAAATACTGCCCATTCATCAAAGTTACCTTTTGCACCATTTCTTGGTGTTCCAGATGTAGTTGCTCTCATCCAGTATTTAACTAGAGAGTCCATTGTTAAAGATCCAGGTGATGATACAGTATGTACCAAAGATCCGTCTAAATAAAGTTTAAGATTTGTTGTGTCCATTGTGACAGCAACATGGTGCCACACATCATATGAAATTGCAGAAGATGTATTTACTTGAACGTTATTAAATAATGCTCCTACATAAAGCTGATTTGTTTTCTGAAGAGTTACACCATTTGCAGTTGTTCCTGCATGGAATATCCAGTTTATTGTTGAGTCTATATCTGTAGATGCTACTTTAAACCAACCTGTTATAGAAAATACTCTGTCATTAAATATTGTTGTTGAGTCTGAATACTCAAATCCGTATTCACCAGTTTTTGCAGCGTTAACAAGATAAGGACTGTTCTGTACTCCGCCTGAGCCCGTAAATGATGTAGATGAACCAGTTACTATTGATGGTGTTATGGAGCCAGTATTATTTACGCCACTTGAGTTATTCTCAAAATAGAATAATGGGCTGTCTTGTGCAACTCTGTCTGAATATAATGACATAAAAATAGGCTGCTGGCGTTAAGCCGCAGCCCGTACTCCAATTCGGTTAAATTCTGGGTTTACTGCTGAAATGCTGTGTCCGCTTACTGAGGTAATTGGAGCAAAGGAGAGGCTGGAAACCACTGGAGATGTGTGAACATTACCAGAAAGGATCTCTACAGTGGTGTGGACAACAACTAAACAAGCATTCGCTTGAAGTACGCCAACCTCTACCTTTGCATCCATAGCGTTACCTTACGCTACTGTGATTCGAACAATACCAGTCGAATCCCATGTGATTGTAAAGTTACCATTGGTTGAAGACTGGTCTGAACCGAAGTCTACGTATCCAATGAGAGCTGATGTGCTTGATGTGCCTGTTGAATCATATACAACAGCATAACGAGCAGTGATTGTTGATGAAGACCATGTAACATCTGCAGCATCAAGAACGATTACGTTTGTAGCTGAATCGTATGTTGCTGTCTTTGATGCTAGTGTGATTCCACCAGTTGTGTAGCCAGTGCCTGTTACTTCGTATGTAGAAACATCGTTGAAGTAGTCATGTGCATCCTGGTCAGGTGTGTAAGATGATGTAAGTAGAGCGACCTTGATTGTATCTGAGTCGAAATCTACTTCCTTGTTAAGGGCCTTAAGTAGGAAATTACCGTATAGTTTTGATGGCATTATCTATTTCCCCCTTATGCTGATGTCTTGCGAACGATTGCGAATGCCTCAGCCGCTGCAACAGCGAAACCACGACGAACACGAGTCTTGAGCAAGACGCCATCCTTTGAGAAGTCTGCATCACGAGAGATTGCAGATTCGATTGTGCTACGAACACCATTAATCATCATTTGGCGGTTACCAACGATAAGTAGTGGGTCTCCAGTTGGAGCAGCTGTTGCTGCTGCTGAAGTTGCTGCACCGTATGATACTACTAGTGGATATCCAAATAGTGATCCTGGACGTGCACCTAGTGGATCTGGAAGAACAAGGTTTCCACCTGTTGTTTCCATCTGACGGATTAGGTTAAGCATCTTTGGGTGAACGATAACAACAGTGTTAGCTGCATCAAAGTACTTTGACTCTTCTGCCTTGCCTAGAGCGTTAGAAATATCTGCGAACTCTAGATCTCCTGCTGTTGAAATGATGTTTGCACCTGAGTTGTATTGTGACACTGCGTAGTAAACAGAGTTGAACGGCTGTCCGTCATCTCCATCGCCAACAGCTGTTACGCCGAGGCATGCATTGTCATATTTACGAGCCCACTGTGAAGCCCATTCTCTCTTGTATGTGTTGAGTGTGTCAACGAGTGAATCGTTAACATCTTCCTCTGAAATGTTGAAAATCTGTGCGTACTTCTTAGCTGTAAGAACAACCTCATCGAGTGTTGTATCTGAGTTAGGAATATCTACGCCTTCTGCTACGATTACTGGTGCATCTGATACAAAGCGTGGAACACCCTTTGTGCGAGATGACATGTTTTCACGACGAGCAAATGCTTCTACTACAGAGTTGGCTGTTGTTGCTTGAATAGCAACGGAGCCTTTTTCCTCTGGAATATAACCATTACCCTCAGTGAGATCTGTACGACCTGCGGCCATGTTATTTCTCCTTAGTTTTTAGTTGAATTTGGTTTGAATTAATATAATTGTCCAATTAGATTAGCTACAAGCACCAAATGTCCATCTGGAGACTTGCCTATGTCTAATTATACCAAAAATATTAGCTCTTTAGTACCATTTTGGCTTGTAAATCTGATGCAGATTGTTGAACTTCTAATGAAGCTTTTACTCCGCTATCTGCTTTACCTGCCACAATGAATTTTGGATCGAATAATTCTGGGAAATCTGTTTTTAATTCAGCAATTTGCTCATCAAGTCCAGCAATCTCAAAATCTTCAGTTAAGGTTAATGCATCCATCTTGATATATTTATTTAATTTATCACCATGTGCAATTCCCAATGATGCAAGATGCTTATTTACATGCTCCATCATTAATTTTGACTGGAATTGGGAAATCTTGGAAACTGATTCATTTACCTGTGCTTCCAAGGCTTCCTTCTCCAATCTAAACTTCTTAGCTTCCGCCTTCGCCTTTTCCAAAGCGTCTAAGACGGCTTTAGGATCACGAATTTCGTCAGATGTACCTTCTACGATATTCTGTTCTTCCATTTATTATGCTCCTTGTAGTTCTTCTCGCTCAGCAGCAGCTTGCTCCAGAGCTAGGTTGTTCGTATTCATACCAGTTCCGTTAAGAGCAACTTGAGTTGCCGCCATGTCTGGTCTATTTGCAATTGCTTCATCAGCAATAATCTTTGCAATCTCTGGGTCGTATCCAAGTTCAAGAAGAATCTGTTCCAATGGAACTCCGACTGACTTCTTGCGAACTGCGATATCCCACTGATCAAGAGAGTCAATTGATTCTGGAGACTTCCAGTCAATATCAACATCTGCGACGATGCCTTCGATCTTAAGCATGAACTTAAATAGATCTCTCCAAGTTGAACCCAATGCAAGCTGGCGGTTTAGAACCTTCTTGAATAGTGGTGCTTCAGCAACACGAAGTGCCTGACCTGATGGTAGGTATTGTGTTGATGAGAAGTAATGAACTGGAGTTGATGTAATTGCAGCCATGTCAGAAACAAACTCATTTACAGGATTTGTAAATGTTGCTGGATCTGCTGCTGGGAACTGTCCAACTGAAGATACGCCTTGTAGGTACCAGAGTTGTCCTGGACCATTTTGCAATGCTCCAATGTTCTCTCTAGCTGTATCGTCCTCTGAGAAATCATCAAACTCGTTAGATGTGCCACCGTTAGACAAAGCATAGCGCTGTGGAGCACCCTGATAATCTACTGTGTACATGTGAGTTGAGATAAGCTTGTTAATTGCATCCTGTGGACCAAATGCATCAGCATGTTCTGGTCTTCCGTATGGTTTATGTGTGCGGAAGTGGAAAACTGGAATTTCATTCCAAGGATTAACCACTGTCTCAACTAAAGTAAGGTTAGGAACGCCATTGATGCTATCAATTTCGCCTAGACCTTCATATTTTTCAATTCTGTCCTTGTAATACATGTTGATCTTGATAATTTTACGCTGATTCTCATCTGTAATCTGCCACATCTTTGTTGCAAATGACTTGATGCGTGGATTCTCCTGATCGTAGACCAGTGTTGTTGTCATTGGTGAATTGTAATCAATTGCTAGATTACCATCCATATCTGGCCAAACAATTGCGTAGCAATCGCCATAGACGAGTGCATTGCGGTGAATTTCATTGATATCAAGCTTTAAATCTGTTTGCTCCCAAATTTTGTTGATGTAAGCATCGCCTTCTGGGCTAGTTGTCTCAACTTGCTCAATTTCCAAGCGATTATGGACTGCATCTACTACAGTCTTGCTGAAATTGAATCTAAATGGTGTAACTCCTGAAAATCTTGTCTGTTCGCTTCTAAATAATCTGTACCAGCGCTGATGAGTAAATACTTCGTCGTTTGCGCCTTCATAATATGCTTCTGCAACCATATATCGATCTCTTTTAGTGATGATTTGGTCTAAAGCTAGTTTAATGTCTGACATTTTATCTCCTTAGATAATTTAATTGTTTTGCAAATACTTTTGGAGATGTATTATCCAAAAAGTATAGGATTCCTGACACTACTGCGTCCAGTACGTCATCGTGGCTTACCTTTGGAAAGGACCACATTTGTTCTTCCAGCGCTGGAAAGTGTTGTGTGTGTCTAACTTTACCTTGTTGGTAGAAATTCAAAGCTTTACCTGCACGGACTTGCTTTGATACTGATTGTCGAATTGATTTGTAGCGGACTGGTATGTCTTTAAAAACATCTTGCCACAAATCTCCACCCTGGTTTGTTTCTACATATATAATACCAGGATTATATTGTTCTACAAGTGCTTGCACTCGTTCTGCTAATTCAGATGGAGACACTTTAAGTTGAAATGCATCTCTTACAAATATGTTTCCACCTTCACCTCTGCTCAATACAGCCACACCTGTATAATCAGAAACTTTATTTTTTGTTACCGCTGGGTCGATTGATATGATCGTATTGCCATATTCTTCCTGCTCTTCGATAATTACATCTTCATATGTCCAGAAATTACCATCCAAGTTAACTGGCTTATTCATATAGTTCTTTGCAAAGTCACGCAAGTGACGCTGGCTATTGAGCCACTCTAGAGGCCACTTCTCAGGCCATACAGAGCGTTCTGAGCCATCTTCAGCCGTCATGATAGCTGGATAGTAGTGAACATTCACATTCTGGTCTGAAATCCACTCTAAAGCCTTTTCACGCTGTCCTTCAGACCACTTTCTAAATTCATCCATCATAGAATTAGGCATAGTAGTTGTACCCACAATAATCATGCGGGCATAAATGTTCATAGGGGCTATATCGTCAAAGACTGTTCTTCGCTGTTGTCCTGCTTGGTATTCTGAGTAATTCTTTTCACCCTTTTCGATATCATCAAGAATAATGAGGTCAGGGCGTTGGCCAAATACCTTCTTACCCAATGAGTTAGTATCAATACCATTAGCGTCAAAGATAAAATCATTTGACTGAATAATACGCCAAGCATTTGCTGCAAGGGAACGCCCAGTTGAACCGACAATTTTAGGTGTGCATAGTTCTGGGTAATCTGCTTTGAGATATTCATTTGTTTCCAATTCATTCTTAAAAGTGAGTAAGTGCGTCTCAGCCTGAGAAGCAGCATCTGAAAATGCAGCCACAAATTTAATATGGCCGTGGGCGGCGGCCCACATAGGTAGAATCAAGAAGATCCATGTGGACTTGCCACATTCTCTAGGTGCAATAAATGCATCACGATTTTGTTTAGGAGCAGTTGGCTTATTGATCCATGTCTTTCCATATTCAGCTAGGTCCCAGTGAAATTCAGAAAGTGTAAGCTCATCTTCCATATTTCTTAGATGATGTGGCAAATATGTCAGCGCAAATAACATTGGATCATATTTAGTAAGTTCTCGTCTACCTTCAGGATATTGCATCAGTGTTATATTGATACTATCCATATATTTTGACATAGTGTCCATATTTACTGTCCAAATTTATTTAGAGTAGCGCATTTTAATTCTAAAATGTCAATTTTATTTCGGGTGGTCATCGATATGTCGACAAATCTATATATCAATTAATAACCTTTAATGAATGTTTAATAGATTCATTACGCATCTTGGCTTCATTAAGCATATCTACGATTGCAAGATCTGAGCCATCCTTAGATCTATTCTCATTAATGTTAGTAGATTTACCTTCAATTAAGTTAATAGTCTGAATAGCCTTATGTATAGCTGTAGACAATTTATTAATATCCTCTGCTAATAGGTCTTCCTCATATAGCTTCTCTATAGATCTATCTAATACTGCCTGTGCCGCCAATACTTTCTCTTTATCGCTATAGAAAATGTCTAATTGTTTAGCCATAACTGCCAAGGTATTGGCTGTAGGCATATCTATATTTCTTTGTACATAGAACTTCTTGGCCGTATGATAGGATTTTGGATATCCTAATGTTCTCATTGCTGGCCCAATTCCCATTTCATTGGCCATATCAATAAATTCTGTGACCATTTCCTCTGTATATGTTGGATATCCCATTTTAAACTCCTATTTTATCTATAATTCGCCCTTTACGGGCACGTTCCTGAATCGCAGTATAGATATACTAAATATCTGTGGATAACTCTGTGGATAAGTCTTTATTATCTGTGGATAACTTCTTATCTTTCTTCCATCTGGGATTGGCTTCCCATTTCTTTTTATTCTGAGCTTTCTTAGCTACCTTATCTAGATTGGTTTCTCTTCTTATTCCATGCTTATTGATATCTATTACTATTCTGCTATTGGACTTTTGAGTCATTCCGCCCTATTTCTTCTTTCTCTTCTTCTTGGCCTTGCCCGCTTCACTTAGGGCAATTGCTATAGCCTGTTTACGGCTCTTGACTACTTTCTTGGATTTACCTGAATGAAGTGTGCCTTCTTTGTATTCCTTCATGACTTTCTCAACCTTAGTTTTCTTCATAATCTTCTCCTATTGTCCTGTCTAGGAACCGTCTCATTTGAGGGCTAGCCTTGAATGAAAAGCTAAATTCCTGGGTATGCTCTTCATTGTACATTTCTAGTGTCATGACTAATATTCCATCTGGTCTGTAATATAAATCCTTGGCATAGGGAAACAGTTTGTATTCTCCTGTACCTTGGCTAATAAAATCTCTTGGATCCACTAGTTATTCCGTCCTTGCACTATGTACTAAGTATACATCAAAACATAAAGAAACCCAACCAATGGTGGTAGGTTGGGCTTCTTACCTGTAGGTAGGTTTACTATTTTGGCAAACAGTAAGATAATTATATCACTTTCTTTTCTGAAAAGCTAGTGTTGAACTTCCTATTTATTTTCTTTTTCTGCTTAGGTTCTGGATAAGGCTCATAGTAGATCATTGGATACCACCAGAACTTATCTCGTTTTAGTTGAGTAGATTGATAGTTGACCAGCCATTCTTCAATTACTTGATCTAATTCTTTACTGGACAGTAACATCATATCTGCAACCTTATGGGTCTTCCAGAATGAGTTTATGGCTACATTCTCTTTGACTGTCTTGCCTGTATCATCCTGATTGGTTTTGTATTTACCTCTTGGTCTTCTAGTACCTTTATCAGCTCTTTCTTTTCTTGGTCTACCCGCCATTTCTTGCCTTCCGCTGATATCCATATGAAAGCTGTCTCCAGCATGGCTTGCAGTAAATATTATGTTTGTCAGGACTGACAGATCTTTTACCAAACTGGCTTATAGGCTTTTCTAAGCCACAATCTCTACAGACCTTACTCTGAGGTACCGTTCTTGGCTGTGCTTCCTTCATAGCGGCATTGTAGGCCTTGTAATAGGCACTGTGGCAAGGCTTACAGTATGGTTGTAAACCACCAGCCACATTATTGTTTGTATTGAACTCAGTAAATTGTTTTTCTTGAAAACAACTAGCGCACTTTTTCATTTTTATAGTCTCTATTCTCTTTAGTCTTGACTTTATGGCACGGTTTGCATAATGTCTGTAAGTTTTGAGGATCATTATTTGATCTGTCACCGTCAATATGATCTACATCTAATAGCTTCTTATCTGTTGGAACTGTAAGGCATCTCTCACAATACCCTTTTTTGGCCTTCTGAGCCTCTCTACGGCATGTTAGACAGTTCGACCTATAGTATCTCTTACCTGTCTTGTAAACTTCCTTTAAAGCGGCGTTTCTGCCGCATTTACATTTCGGAATCATTTGTCACCAACCATCCTAATTTTGCGGCGGGGGCGGAACAATCTTTACAGTGACTGAGGAATCTCAAGTAAGTCTGACAGTTGTTACAATAATAAACATTTCCTTCTTCTACCATTCTACATAATCTTTCTTTTCAGCTGATAGAATATTTATATTTAAAGGTTCGTCAGAACCTTCTTCTTCTATAATATCTATATAAGTAATACTATTATGTCCATTATCACTGTTACTAAATGGACCTCTGAGTAGGTCGTAATGGACTACTGGACCCAGATCATAAACAGAAATATTTGTAGAAAGCTTATTTGTTTCAATCAGTAGTCCGTTTTCTACTAGAATATCTCTGACTTTAAAAGCTGTTTTTCTGTCGACTCCAGCCTGCTCTGCTATGGTTCTCCATGACATCCTAATGCTTGTTCCGTCTTCGTAATTTCCATATAGAGAAAGCAATTGGCAGATGCCTTTAAAAATGATAGGCTTCATTCCAAAGTCTTCAGCGATAATGCTACAAGGCATATCCTTGATATAAAATCTGAACTTGGTATTGTTCATGATATCTCCTTTCTGGTGAGATATCTTAATTATAATGGATTATATTCCTAATGTCAAATATTATTTATCTATTAGATGTACAAGGATTTCGTGCTGTCTTTGCTCAAGTCTATTAATCTGATCTTTCATTGATGTGCCAGAGTTAGGAATAAGTTCCTTTAGGTAATGCTTAACTAGCCATTTAACTAGGATTACCAGTTGTACTTGGATACTTATGATCCCGCCGATTATTGCTAGGATGAGCTGAAATGTTGTCATAATGAATCAAAAGCCACTTCTACTAAGCCTAATATATCTGATGCTCTTTCTGCGTATTCCTCAAATGCTTGCTCACCCTTGTCTATTATTTGTTCAATAGCTTCAGGATGTGAAGAACTAATATCAATGTCATATTCTACATCTACATCTACTCTATCGCCAGCAATATATACGACTACAATTGCTTGAGCGTCTATATCTAATGAGTTTACAAGGGATTCCTGCCCAGCATTACCTGGCATATCATCCATTATGCCTTGAGCATACTCAAGTGCTTTTTCAGTTATATCAAACTTAAACTCAGGCATTAGATCTGTCCGTCTATAAGTCCAGCTCTATACTGGTATCCGTCCTTAAGTCCCATTGGTCCTAGATATGGTGCAGTTCTAGTAATTTGCCATTGCCCGCCTGTATAAATCTCTTCGCCATTTGCGTCAAGAACATTAGACAGATTAGCGTTAAGCTGCATCTTGCTTTGTGATTCAATTACTAATTCGCCAAGCAAGTTTACAGATAGTCTCATAGTTACTTGTACAGGAACTTCATCATAAACTCTTTCGCTTACGCTGCCGTCGGCAGATGTTACAACTGTATAACCATACAAGTCACCTGTATATGGATATTGTTTGGTTGTATTGGCTTTCATTAAATACGTCTCCAGTCAATGTAGGTTGGCCACTGGAATATTTTTCCAGTCTTTATGCTGCGTGGCTTTTTGAATGATAAGCCCTTAGCTGCAAATACTGCTAATGGTGCAATAAATGGAGCTGCCATAGCTGTATTAAAATTCTGTGCTGAATCACCTGATCCAACTGAATTAGAAGCAATCTGCTTGTAAACTACATCCTCATTCTCAAGCATGTAAGCTGACTGGTATGCAGTCATCTTGTCTAGCACAAGCAGGTCAGATGGATTATCGATATCGATTTCATCCTTGCCTACATATACCTCAATGATTGCCTGTGCTCTCTTGATTAAATCTAGAGTTACATCAGTGTTTGTGTATTCTTTTACGTTATTAACGGTTGTAAACATTATCTATTTCTCCTTCCCAATTCACGAACTCTTAAAGTATGTGTAGTTGTGAAGTCTAACTTTCCTGTCCCGCTCATTTTAAGCTGGAAAACATAGTCACCAGGGTAGTCAAAAAGGCTACGGTCTGTTGGCCATTCAAAAATAATTGTTCCTAATTCCTTGGCGCTTGTGTTAAGAGTTGCACCTGTGAGTGCTATCTCTTCATTTCTTGATCCCAATAGAACTGCTTCAATTGTAGTATAGGCAGAGAGGTTTGCGTTATTTCCATCCTGGTCCTTTACTTGAATCGAAAGAGGTCTAGCAGGAATTTGGTCTATCCAGTATTGACTAATCATTTGATTACGTCCTCTCTTATGTATAGTATTGGGTCTACGTGTATCAAGTATAGTGTTACTTGATCCTCAGAAGCAACCTTTGCTCTGTTGTTTATAAACATTCCTGCATTAGCTGTCATTGGTGCCACTCCAATTGTAGACCCTGGCTTTACAATTGTAGCTGTTGCAGTAGCTGGAAGAACTGCGATTCTCTTTGCACCACTGCTAAATTCTGTCTCTTCTATTGTAGCAGTTGCAACCATAGATTGAGCAGTAAAGTTATTTACCTTATCTGGAACACCTAAAGCATTTGGCATTTCTGCTGATGCTGTAAGTGCAGTAGGTCTAATGACCGTTCCTTCAAGAACTTCTCTATTAGATAACCAACGGTATCCTCTTGTAGGCATTGATGGTAATGCAAATGTTGCCATTGGATATTGCCATGAGTATGTGCTGGTAAAGAATACACCACCAGTTGGAACATTTTGGAATGAAAGTCCACCATTTTTATTAATCTTTCTAACCTTAACAATTCCACTTATTCCACCTTCGTTTTTACCATCTTCACCATCATCAAGTGTAAATTGTGTACCAGTCTGCTGTAGAATATGCATTCCATTTGTTGTCCAATATGGAGTTTCAGTTGTAACAAAGCTTTGATTTAGTAATGAATCTCTAGATGCTAAGCTAATGGCTCCATTTTCATAAGCATAATTTACCCAATAATCACTTGTGAGTTCAATAGATGCTTGTTCTTGAGTTTTATTAATTTCTTCAGTAAAGTTGACATATATCTTTCCGCCAACTTGTCTGCCATCAAGAACATTTCCTGGCTCAACTATAATAGATTGAGCATAATTCTTATATGGATTTTCAATTAAATCAGATCCTCTACGAACTGTATTAGCAAAAGCTGTAAGAATCTTTCCAGCCTTTACATTAGCAAATGGTGTTGCAAGATAACCAGCTCTATTATCATTTGCCTTTATGCCAGTTGTTGAAATTATAAATTCATCACCAACTGAAAGAGCATTTTTATGTTCGTATTTAATAAATGGTCTATCTGGACCACCAAAACGGAATTCATCTGTATTTGTCCAGAAAGCTTGTTGTGTTTTAACAAGTGCTGGATAATCAGTAATACCTGGATGAGTATTAACAATTCTGGTTCTATTGTTTTTCCAAGTGTCTTCCCATCCAATAGGTTCATCAAATGTTGGAGGTACTGGAAGATTTAATGCTTCTGAAACTCCAAACATTTGTGTTGGTGCATATGGATCACTGTAATTACCTTGACCAACATTGTCATCCATATCTGGAACTAATTCAACACGATCAACAATCTTTAAATCAAGGGCAAGCTGAGAATTTGTTACAAGCAATGATAATCCTGTATCAACTGCAGCACGAAGACTCTTTACAAAATCTTCAAATATTACAGATTCTCTTAAATTAAAGTATGCGTCAACAACTTCATTTCCAGTAAATGCATCCTTTTCGCCTGGATCATTTGGATAGTTCTTGAACATGATCATATCAAACTTAGTTAAATCGATATCATTAATTAAATCAATATATCGTGGAGCATCAGTTAATGGGTTTCTAAATGTCTTACGCTTATTAACCTTTATTTTCTGCTGTGCACCTTCAAATACTTCTACTACACCGCTTAATGTTGTAAGCTGAATATTCTCAACACCGTATGCTTCTGGCTTAACTAAGTCAGATACATATCGTCCAGTCACAT
>Ga0208784_1000863_pt1 | contig 13547 bp, 22 predicted proteins | sample DEB19_08_DNA_FD_184531 | JGI IMG/M metagenome (GOLD analysis project Ga0208784, IMG submission 184531) | Aqueous microbial communities from the Delaware River and Bay under freshwater to marine salinity gradient to study organic matter... | ecosystem: Environmental > Aquatic > Marine > Coastal ... | reverse complement strand
GCAGAAAGCATTGCTTTGTCAACAGCGAACTGAAAGTCTTTAGAGTATTCCGAAGATACACCATAAAGAGCATCATCACCTTTCTGAGGTTTCTCAGTAAACCACTCTGGATATTTCACTTCGGCTTGTTGTTCACCACCACCAAACTCAGGTGCTTTAACTTCTAGACCTGTAGAATACTTGATGGAACTACATGCTGTCATTGCAAGCACGATTGGAATCAATATTAATTTTTTCATTTATTTTCCCGCTTCACGAATATAACCACCGGCCTTGTTAAGGTCCTCACTAGCGCCTTGCATTGCACCACCAACTGTACCACATGCTGTAATAAGGGTACATAATATTAACATAATATATTTCATCATCACCTCACGATTTGAGTTAAACGATTAACGGTACGCCGTTTAGTAATTGGTATACCTTCTAACATTTTCTGCATTTCATAATCAGTATACACAGATTTCGGTTGTATGTCAAGTTCCGTAAACAAGAATACCAACTTTTCTTTCGATATCTTTACACCATCAGGTAATTTTGCAACTATTACCTCATTTGATTTGGGTACCGTAAACTCTGTATCAACTTCATTAATTTTAGTCTGATATAACTTGTGATATTTCTTCATATACGAATTGAAAATGTACAAGTTACCTTTCTTATTTGAGATACCGTAAAACTTTATTTCTGTTCCTACTTTTAAAACAAGATTGTCGTTTCGAATGTGAAAGGCTATATCATTTTGAATCTTTTCGACATCCGCATCGATTGTAACGGAACAAACAAGTTTACCTGCCTCAACTGTTTTTGTAATTTCTTTTTTATTGACCTTCTTGATTATACCAAAAGTTGAATTACTGGTTTCTTTCAAAAGAAAACATTCCTCATTGAAACATTGTTCAACCGTATTCGATTCTAAAGATTCGCCAAGAAAATTACGAATAACATCATCCCTTGCAAAGTCTTCCGCAACTTGACAAGCAATATTTTCGGATGTGTCTGGTCCATAAAAATACTCTCCAGTACCCGTTGTTGCATGGGCACTAGAAAGTATGAAAGCCGTTAATGGCAAGAGATATTTCATTCGGTAATTTCTGTCACTTCAGAAACTTCGGGTTGAACAACAGGAGCTGTAATTTCAGTAGCCTCTGCTTTCAACTCTTTCATTGAAACAACAGGCTTAGATTTTGCAACTGCTTTGGTTTTGGTCTTACCTTTGATTGGTATTGCTGCGAGACCACGTGCAGCAAGTGCCTTAGTCATATCTGCAACATTCATCAACTCGTAACCAACAACCTTACGACCATCTTTGTGTACACGGATAACAGCACCGTGACGTTTTAACCACCACATAACGGCAGACAATCGATACATTGCTTCGTATTGTGTGGTCTGCTCAATTTCTTCTTTAGTTACGATACCACCGTTAACCAGAACCTGCAAAATAAGTTCGTGACGGCGAGCATCTTTGCGTTTAGTTTCCCAGGAAGGATCACGTTTAACATAAGCCATAATTTAAAACTCCATTCAGTTAGTGAGATTATAATGTAACATACTTCAGGTTATTTGTCAAGGTATTATTGGTAACAATCAATAGTTCCTTGGGTAAACATCAAACTTTACCGCATCTTGTTTAAGACAGTGGTACTTGCGGTAACGAGGACCACGGAATTTAAAATACACCTTACGACCAACAACTTTTCGAATTAGTTTTTTTGTTTCGGGTGTATATTTCTCAATTGGAATATGCTTGAATATAGAAGCAAACCCAGGAGGTGATTTAAAATCCAACAAATTCAAAGTATTCATTAAGCTGCCTTCAACATAATTGTAGGGAATTTAACGAAACCTGAGGTGTCTTTTTTCGCACGACCTTTTGCATACAAACCAACAACAACACCTTTAGGATCAAGGAAACGCAAGTCGGATTCGTCACCGTTGAATACAGGCAAACCCATGTACTCAGCAGGCATCGCTTCTGTTTTCTTTAAACCGAAAACTGTAGCAATATTGTAACCTTGTGTAATTGCCTTTTTTACGTCAGCATCATTGCCGTCAGCAGCAGAGAATGTCAACGAATAGTTAGGAATGAAGTTTATTTTACGACCAAGGATTTTGGTGTAATCATAAAAAGTCACTTCAGGAAAAGCAAAGAAAATATTGGAATATGATTGACCGTTGCGGAGAACCTCGTATTTTTCGAAAGCAATATCGGAGGTACCGTTCAAACGGAACACAGGAGTTAAGTTAAGTTTAGCAGATTGTTTAATTGCTAACTCAATATCTTTGACCAACAAATTCATAAAGGAAACACGGTCCTCAAAGAACATGCGGGTTTTACGAATTCGTGCTTTTTGAATGGTATTGGTGGTCTCACCTTTTTTGAACATACCACCACGACCTGCTGTATTCAAGCAAGCGGCAGTACAACCTTCGGTGCGTTTTGGACAAGTCTCGAAACCTGAAAGGTTTGCAGGTGCGAGGTGTAGAATGTAAGTATTGAAACCAGTTGCCAAACCTTTGAGGGTTTTAGGATTGCCAGTAGATAGTAATTTCATAATAAGTCCTTTATCTCTCACTCAATACAATCATTATATCAAAAGGCGGCAATTATGTCAAGCGTGTTGTATTTCTGCAACATGTTGTTTTTTGGCAACATGTTGCATTTTGGCAACATTTACCGTCGCATATTAGCTTGGTCTTTTGCCTCTTGATCGGTAAAAATAGGCACAGCATTAGACTTGTGCAAAGTACCGATACCTAACATTTTATCGCCGGTGTATCGTTTACCCTCGATGGGTTTTGTTGCATTACCTACTCCAGAATCGACCGAAGGTAAATTGCGAGGATTACGATCCGCAGGAATTTGCAAACTGTAGGACTTCAAAGGTTTTACCTTGCGATCCTTGACGGTAGAAGTGACGGACCACTTGGCCATCAAGTCATTCCAATCCTTTTGCAATTCTCGCTGCTTTGCATTAGGCTTGCGTTTTTTAGAGCTTTGATTTGTGTATATTATCATAGGAATAATTTATAAGTTGCAAAACCAAAAATAGCCAATAGGGTTAATCGGATTGACATAAAAATCAAACCTACAATTAAAACCCTAAACACATAACAAACAATAAAAAGTAACAACAAATAAACAGCCATAGGATCCGATGAATTATCAGAACCTACAGATGGAGGTGGTTGAATTTGCTCAACAATAAAAGGCATGTTAGCCTCCTAGGTTAGAATATTCTAGGGTTGATTCGGGAAATAAAATTGAACCTTCATACTCAAGTTGGCTACGCTCAAACTCGGACAGATAGGTATCTGGTTCTAGTGACCAATATTCCATGCTCTCGATAGCCATTTCATTATTGCAGCACAATTTAGAAGCCGCAAATTCTGCTATCTGACGATAACTAGCGGTACTGTTATAAACAGGCACGTTTAAAATCTTGTGACTATAATCACCTTTCATTTTCCAGAAAGGATCGGCAGGTGTACCGTAGTTCTCACGGTACGAGGTGTGTATAACTAACATCATTTGAAACTCCTTAATACTTAACTCAATGGAAGCATTATATCAAATGGCGGCAATTATGTCAAGCGGTAGATGATTGTTGTTTTTCTACAACATCTTGCACTTTTGTTATGTGTTTGCATTTGTTATGATATTGGAAACCAATACAATGGCAAGAATAATGTCCTTCTGATAATGTTACCAAATAAACATGGTTCTTGGTACCGAGTACCTTGAATTTTCTTATTTTGGCAACATCGCCTTTTATTATTTTGATATCTTTAACTTTTGACAAAGTGATAATTGACAAAGGATAAACTTTGTTGTCAGTTTTGACAGAAAAGCAATCCTGTGCAATCCATTTTGCATTTTTGACAACAACACCCTTAAATACGGTGTCGTTAAAAGGTTGGCAATTACTAGTAAAGTAATTGTAATTTGGATAACGGACAGTAACCTCTACTTCCGAACCGACTGTAGGAATAGTTTTCATTCTACAATCATAACAAAAAGTAGGTATTATGTCAAGCCCTGTTGTATAAAAACAACAGGACTAAATGTTAACCTTTTAGTAACTGCTGATTATTTTCATTCATCGATTCCTCAATTTCCTTACGGCGAATTTCTGCCAATTCTCTTTTGAGGTCATATCGATTATTTTGAGCATCAGCAATCTTACTTTCCAAATCAACTAATTCAGAAACTATTTGTTCTTTACGATTTGTTGAGTATAGCATAGTCTTCCTTTTCTTCTTTGGCTAAACGATATAAGGTTTTATCGTGGTGACGTTTCTTTTCAGATTTTAATGCTTCACGGTCTTGATTCTTTTTGAATTTCGTCTTAACCGGTTTCTGGTATTTACTTCCGCCTGCTAACATTTGACTATTTAACTCCTCTTAAAAAACATAGTCGGCAATACCATACTCTTTTAACTGATAAGCGTCCATCCAGTTATCAGTTGGTCCGAGTAGATATTTTTTAACATCATCTTCTGACATATTACTACAATCACAAAGTATATTAATCATTCTTTGATTAATACGATCAAATTCCTGTGAAAATGTTTTCAAGTCATGATACTTACCAGATATTTCATGATTGAATTGATGAATCATAATGCTAGTGTTTTTTGCAATTGCTCTCTGACCTTTCTTGCCAGCAGCGAATATCATAAATGCAGAACTCATTAAATTACCCATACCTACAGTAGCTACAGATATAGGAGAACTACGCATTACATCGATTAAAGCGAATGCATCATTTAAACTTCCACCGTCTGAATTTATAATCAACTTCATATAATCAGGTGGTGTGTTTTGTGATCCCGCCATTATCCAACGAATTGCTTTCTCCACACTTTCACCAGTTACTTCACCAGTAAAAAAGTGATTGTAATCGTCAAACTCTATTTTTTCTTTCTTCATTTTGCGAATGCCATTTGTATGCTGTATCAATAATAGACACTATACTATGTTTGGGACGGTAGTTCAAGCACTCTTTGGCAAGAGTGATATCGGCAACTAATTGTGATGGGTCACCATCTCGTCTTTCACCGAAAGTGAAATTAACTCTGTTACCTGTTACAAATTCTACCAAGTTGACTATCTCTTTTACCGAGTATCCTTCTCCGGTACCTAGATTGATCGTGAGGTTATTTAAATTGTTTGCAGCTAATACATGTGCTTCGGCAACATCGGATACGTGAACATAATCTCTAACGCAAGTACCATCTAACGTATCATAATCCTTGCCGTATATTGTGAAGTTATTTAGATTTTCAAAGATTCGTGGGATCAAGTGTGTTTCGGGAAAATGATTCTCTCCAAACTCACCATCAGGATCAGCACCTGCCAAATTAAAGTATCTGAAGATTTGATAATTTAATCCAGACTGTTTAATGGCAATCTCTGCTGCATATTTACTTCCTGCATAAGGATTGTTGTATGGATTAACTGGACATTCTTCATTAAGTAAATTATTATTCGCTTCATACAATCCAGCAGTAGATGAATAAAGGATATTGTTTACTTTGAAGTGTTTCATCAAGTCCAGAATGTTAATTGTTCCCGCAGCATTCACTCTCCAATAGTCAGTTGGTTTGTTTATAGAACTACCAACTTCAATCAGTCCAGCAAAGTGAAAAACTGTGTCGAATTTAATTCTAGTAAACAACTCCTCTAAGGAAACAGTATCAAGAACACTACAACGATGAAATACGTCCACATATTCGTTCATGGTGTGAACTATATCTAACCCAACAACTTTCCATCCTGCCTTCTTCAATTCTTTTGCAACATGCGAACCGAGATAACCCGATACACCAGTAATCAATGCTGTTTTCATATTAGAGTTATCCCAGGACCAATCATCTCACCCTTAGGTTCTTGCAACCAAGGTAATCCAGATTTATATTTTGCGTGATTTGCTTTGTTGCCTTCAATGAAGAATTCTTTAGTTACAGAATTTGCATTACCATCTAAACGATAACATAAGGAATGTTTTCTAGTGCAATCAAACTTTGGAAAGTGTTTTGACAATGCACCAAAGAATTGACGATCCGCACCCCATTGACCATACCATGCGTGTCCTATTTGGACTGCAACATTACGGCGAACAGCGAAACTGCTAGTATCGATATGAAAGGCTCCGTCATCAAAGTAGATAGGCCACTTGCCAAGCGATTCACATTCATCATTACAAACGAACTCACCATCTTTATCATAAATCTTCCTTAACGAATAAGCCCAATCATTCCCTTTTTCAAGAACGCTGACCAAGTCCTCAACATGATGTATATCAAACCAATTGTCCTCGTCAAGGTAACATATGACATCAGCGTTAACCAGAAAAGAACATGCAGCATATACACGGTGACCATACCAACCTTTACCGACGTTTTCTTCCAAATAAACACGCTGAATATTTGGAAGTCCCGTTGTAAGCTCATCCACGCTTTTACTAAATTGCTTTCCATCAACAAATACATAATGAGTTAAATTTTTATAAGTTTGGTTTTGAACACTTTGGACACATTGTTCCAGTTGTTTTGCACCTACAGTTGGCGTTACCACAGCTACCTTCATTTATCACCTTTTCAAATATAGTATCCCAGTTTTTTTCAAACTCATCTCTTGGTATTTCGATAGGTCTAGGTTTTGAGCCTTTACCACCTGTACTCATATTACACCTCGAATGGTAGTTCTGGAAATGCTTCTTTCACAATCTTTGCATTTAGTCCACGCACTTTTAATGCCTTCCTAAACATGTTAGCAAATAACTCTGCTTCATCTTTGTGCAAAGATTCTAATGTCACTACTAATAGTTCCATTTGTTTTTTTAATGTAATGTCTACTGGTTTTGCTGGATGGTTTGTGATATACTTGTATACCTGTCCCATTTCTTGTTCAATGTAAACATAATTTAATCCTGCGGGTTCAACAGCAGGTCTGTACTTTGGAATCTCTTTAATATCAAAAGTGATATTAGGATGCATAGCACAACTGAGAAAGTTTTTAAATGCAGCAGATCCATACTTGCGTAGAACCTCGACTTTATTCTTTCCCGATGCTTTTTCAAACTCCTCGAATATTTCGAAGTATAGTTTACCTTGGTTCATAATTTTCCTATGTTAAAATTCATCCAAAACCTCAATGAGATTTTTTAGTTTATTTGCAATCATGTAATTCATGAATACACTTTTTGTTTTTGCTTGTGTACTCTCGTATTTATCTAGTATTTCTGAAACGATTTGTTGTGGTATTTTTGTCAAGTCAATCAACGATTCATTCCTAGAATAATTACGCAACATTTCTTCATTGCAAAATTCTTTAGGGTCTTGATTCAACCAGTTTATTATCTTTGCCTCGGTGATTGGTTTCTGACGACCACCAACAACGAACACATCATCCTTGGTTAGAATGTTAGGAACACCGTCACCTTTGTCACCACGGATAATCATTTGTTTTAACTGAACCGAAGGTAGTGGTTCTTTGATATATCTTTTTAGAATTGGAGAGAACTGTTCCACATTAGGATACTTTTGTAATTGTGCAAAGTCCTTATCGGAAGATAGAATCATAACCTTACTATGAGGTGAATATTTCATCACCAATGATGCTATAACATCATCAGCCTCTGCACCGTCAACATCGATTACTTTGTAAGGAGAATATTCTTTTAGTTCTTCTTTGATTTTGTGTAGGCACTCAAAGATAGAATTCCAATCATGACCGGATGCATCACGGTTTTTCTTACGTGATGCTTTGTAGTGTGGAAATATATCACGGCGCCAGTATTTGCGGTTATCACATGCAATCACAATCTCTGGACCATGAGATTCTTTAAATCGTTTGATATAGGTACGCATTGTATTCAATATCATGTGGCGTACCAAATTTTCTTCAACCGGTGCTTTGGATGAACCGATTTGTTCCATCAAGTTTGATATTGCAACCTGATTGTAGTCAAATATAATCATTATTTTTCCAAGTTATTTTACAACACGAAGTAATATAGTATCATTATTTATTCGTCCTGTCAAGGCTGATTCAACAGCACGAATGTCGGTTAGTATATTACGCAACACAACTTTACCACCTTTCAATACTTCAGGTAGAGTTACCGCAGGTTTGCGTAAAGTTTTTTGTATCGATTTAGATTCCGCAAAGTTTTGAATGGTACTACCTTTTACCGATAGACCTCCGGCATCTTCTGCATTATACACTCCCAACTTTTTATTCTTGGTATTGTACACCCATAGTTGCATAGTACCAACAATATCAGTAGGTTTAATTGATGTAAGTTTTAACTCTGCGAATTCTTTGCAGTAATTCATCTTTGCAGTTAATTCGGAAGCACTCTTTACTTTACGTTTACGTGGTTTGCGTGATTTAACTGCCGTACTAGAAAGTTTATTGCAATCAATAATAACTTGGTCACAATAACCAATCAATTTCTTTAGATTAGGTTTTGTAAAATTTGAATAAGCTTCTTTTAATTCAGTATCCTTTGTATTCAATACCTCATCGAATTCCGCACGGCGAGTTTTGAAATGATCCACGATAAACTTTGTGTATGCACCTTTTACTTCCATTGTATGCATTATACCATAAGGTGAAACATTTGAAGAAAAGTCGGAGATAATCAAATCATCAATCTGACCTTCTAGTTCACCAATGTATTCTTTTGCCTTTTCACGAATTCGTTCCTGAATGTTAATCACATTCGCTTTTTCAGCAGGAACTTCTTCTTTTACTTTCTTTAGGTCAGATTTTAAACTCTCCAGTTCAGAATCAAACCACGATTGATCCTTGTCTGATAGAATTCCACCATTTGTCAAAATACGGCAGACAAACCCAAAAGTAGTACCTCGATACTTCAATACCGAATCGGCACTAATCTTATGCCTTTTCTTCAGATAGTCGGACGCATACTTTTGGGAATCCTTAGAGTCCTTATTTTGATTGTACCAGTTCAAAGTTGCCGACAAAGTAGTCTGGTCTAGACTAATACCTTTAACTTCTGGTTCTTGTATAGTAACACGGGCTTTATTCATAACTTTTCCTAAATTTACATTATGTTCCATAGTATCATAAATAGTCAGGTGTGTCAAGTGTATCTTTACCGTTATGTTTCATAATGTTGTTTATCCACAACGGAATAGCGGTAAAAATCAATGGATCCGATTACCCTCTTTGCGTTGGCGAATGGTGCAGTTGCCGCCGTCAAGCAAGGATGTAAGCTTTACAAAGAAATTGCGTCTGCGGCAAGTGACGTAAAAGGAATACTAGGTGACCTTGAGTCCCAGTTTCATGCCGCTCACAAAGACCGTCCTCCTACCGTTGCTGAACACAATCAGTACATCCAAGAAAAAAATCGGGTAATCGAATTAAGCAAGAAACAACCCGATGATATCTATACAGTTATTGGCGAAAACCTAGGTGCCTACTTTGAGAACATGGCAACGTGTATGGCCATCTTCCAAGAAGAAGAAAAACATGCTTATGACGTTTACGAAGGACCGCATAGTGTAGGTAAACGTGCTCTGCAAAGAGTTTTGATGGAATCTAAACTTCAAGCAATGCAAGCAGAACTTCGTGAGATTATGGTTTATCAAAGTCCTCCTGAATTGGGGGATCTGTATACTAAAGTCGAAAAGATGATGGTAAAGATTCAAGAGGAACAAAGTATTGCCATCAGCATTAGAATGAAGAAGGAAAGAGAAGCTGCATCAAAGAAAAGAAGAAGAATTGAAAAAATAAAGTGTGAGGCATGGAAGTATGGTCTAACTTTAACATTTACACTTTATATTATTTGGTTAATTTGGGCAGTCGTTCAAATACGTATAGAACACTCACCAGAGTTAGGTCGATGTTTACTTCCTAAAGGTAATTGGTTGTACGAAAAATATAATAATCTAAAAGGGATAGATTGTGAAATCCCAGGGTATAAAGGTTAAGGCAAATGTTATACGTTGAAGAATTCGATAATGAAAAACATTATTACGTTAGAACTAAATCAGACAATAGTTTAATACTAGTAACTACAAGTGAAAGTTTAGCTAGAAGGATTGAACATGCTATTAGTGGTTTGAAAGATGATTCACAAGTTAGAATTAAACCAGCAAGAGCAAATGCAAAAGGATATTAATTTATTCTTTCAGTCATATTGACTCTAGCTCTATGAACTTTTTTCCATGGTGATGTGTACATATACACACCATTCTCTATAACAACTTGACGATATTCAAGTTCCACTCTCCATATCTTATTTTTATCTGGATCAAAAGATTCGAGAATTTGAAACTCTGTCACGGTATTATTCATAGTTGTTCCATATTATATTTGGTCCGGCGTGCAGGAATCGAACCTGCATTTATAGCTTAGAAGGCTACTGTTCTATCCATTGAACTAACGCCAGATTGGTGGGCCTTGTTGGATTCGAACCAACTGTCTACCGATTATGAGTCGGTTGCCTATACCACTTATGCTTAAGGCCCATGGTGCGGAAGGAGAGATTCGAACTCTCACGCCGAAGCGTCTGGGCTTAAACCAGATGTGTCTGCCGTTCCACCACTCCCGCTTAGTGCATACAACTTATCACATTATACTCCGTATGCAAGGGAGAGCTACTTGGTGCACCTAACAGGAATCAAACCTGTCTACGTTTGGCTTCAAATCCAACTCGTAATATCAATCCAGCGCAAAACTTGGTGCCCCCCAAGGGATTCGAACCCTCAAAATTATCGTTCTAAGCGACACACGTATACCAGTTCCGTCAAAGGGGCATTATTATTGGTGCTGCCTCGTGGAATCGAACCACGTTCAACGGCTCTTCAGACCGCCGCTATGACCACATCAGCTAAAGCAGCATGGTACACCGTCACGGGATCGAACCGCAGACCTTCGCCTTGTAAGGGCGCTGCTCTACCGCTGAGCTAACGGTGCATAAAACTAAATTACATCGATATTGATTATGCACCTAGTATTCAGTTTAGGTTGCATAGCAGTATGAAATCTGTTTCCTTCAAAGAAAAGAATTCTTCCCTGCTTAGGATTAACTCTTTTAACTATCTCGTATTTTTCATCTGGATCCATCATAACAGAATCACCTTCTTTATAAAGTCTATCTGTTAGAATAGTTTTACCATCAGAATCTAATACGTAGTATAAAATAACAAAATGTTTTTCTTCCAAATCAACATGGAAGGTATCTAATTTTTCTTTTCCCAATATCTTGTTAGATAAAGGTACTTGTAAAAATGATCTTGCTTTTAAAATCTTTGAAAATGATTTTCCTGTACGATTTTGAACTGCATCGATAATAGGATTCAATAAACCAATGTAATCACTATTTGTTTTTCCGTTCAAAACAAAATGATGAGTAAATGCCGGTCTATTTTGTGTTTCCTGTCGATAACCACCAGTTAAATCTTTTAGATGAAACCAAGGAAAACTATCTCCAAGTAACGTATCACTAATATGTGATTGTACTAGGACAGGTAATGCATTTTCAATTATTTTCATAAACTGGAGCGGGATATCAGAATCGAACTGATGACGAAAGATTGGAAATCTCTAGTTTTACCATTAAACTAATCCCGCATTAAATTAAAACTGTACTTCTTTATAAAATGGCCTCGGTGTACGGACTCGAACCGCAACGAACGGTTTTGGAGACCGCTATGCTGCCATTACATCACACCGAGAAAAAATGGAGCGGAAAAAGAGACTCGAACTCTCGACCTTATGCTTGGCAAGCACACGCTCTACCAACTGAGCTATTCCCGCATTAAGCTGCAAAACTTTTATATCTATCTGCTGCATAACTCGCTGCGAATGCTTTTGGTTTAACAAGTGGTATAACATTGCACATACCACGGATGTAACCAATCGCTTCATTAATAACGCAACTTGAACCATGCATCTCACTTGGATTGATATCAAGATGAACCTCGACTTCAAAATCCTCAAGTATATCTGCTAGTTTCAAATACAAGTCAGCAACTTTATAAACCTCGTTCATTAAACGCATACGTGGTTTATCTTTCTTTACCTCATAGTCTCGTTCACGCTCAACAGAGCCAAAGATTTTACAACCATGGCGTCCATCAATATGTATAACGACAACTAGTATATAATCGGCGAACCATTCTTTACCAATCTGAAATCGTTCAGAGTCAGCACCAAGATAAATCTTAGTATCTGGACCACAATGGCTAATATACTCTTTTACTTCGTCAATGTCAATAACTTTTTTCATAGTTCACCTTTATTGGTAGCGGGTGCTGGATTCGAACCAACGATCTTCAGGTTATGAGCCTAACAGGATGACCACTTCCCTAACCCGCAATAAAACTGGTACCGATTCTTGGGAACGATCCAAGGACCCCCGCCTTATCAAGACGGTGCTCTACCACTGAGCTAAATCGGCATTGGTGGAGGTGGAGAGAATCGAACTCTCAACTCATGCTTGCAAAGCACATGTGTTCCCATTAGCACCACACCCCCATAAATCTAAAACTGGTCTGAGTGGCAAGATTCGAACTTGCGACCTCCCACTTCCAAGGCGGGCCGTCTGACCTGGCTGACATTACACTCAGATAATACTTGGTGCCGGTTGTCGGATTCGAACTGACGACCTCTCGCTTACAAGGCGAATGCTCTAGCCAACTGAGCTAAACCGGCATTGGTGGTAATGGTAAGAATCGAACTTACACTTGGCTCCGTATGAAGGAGGCGCACTACCGTTATGCTACATTACCATATTGAAATACACTTAGGAATTGAACCTTTTTCAGCGACTATCGCCTGTCTACCAAGACACCCTTTCGAACGGGTTAAATGCATTTCAATATGGTAGTTGGTCGCTACGCCAACTTTTGCTTTTCACAAGGATACCTTTACAGGTTTCGCATTATAGGTTATTTCAGCGCACAGCGAATTTCTTCACCAAACCCAAACCTTGCTACATTACCATATTGAAACACACTACAAAACGCTGTCACGCTCAGAGTTCGTCCATTAGCGAAGCAATGTATTTCAATATGGCCGGTCCTGAGAGAATCGAACTCCCACTTGGTGGTCCGTAGCCACCCGTAATGTCCATTTTACTAAAGACCGATAATACTTGGGGTGTCTAACGGGTACCGACCCCGTACCTACTCTTTCACAGAGAGCAATGCTTCCACTACACTATAGACACCATTGGTGAGTTGGGTAGGGATCGAACCTACTTGCCGAAGCCACGGAGTTACAGTCCGCTGCCCTACCATTAGAGCATCCAACTCATTAAAACTGGCTCCGAGAATAGGAATCGAACCTATCTGATGAACGGATTAACAGTCCGCTGCCCCACCTTGTGGCCGTCTCGGAATAAAACTTTGGCGGTCCCAAGGGGTAACGATCCCCTTCTTTATGCGTGACAGGCATACGTGCGTCCATGAACACTTTGGAACCTTTATTCTTGATTACCTAGGCGATTGTAATCTCGTTTAACGCCTGCCGTTTTCTTATGTGTTTCCTGCCTAAAGTCCAC
>Ga0208784_1000858_pt1 | contig 13568 bp, 15 predicted proteins | sample DEB19_08_DNA_FD_184531 | JGI IMG/M metagenome (GOLD analysis project Ga0208784, IMG submission 184531) | Aqueous microbial communities from the Delaware River and Bay under freshwater to marine salinity gradient to study organic matter... | ecosystem: Environmental > Aquatic > Marine > Coastal ... | reverse complement strand
CTTTGATATCCAACCATTTGGCCTGATAACAGTTAAGGCATTTTTTAATGAAGCGCTCACACCGGCAGCATCAACTACGCCATCAGCACCCAATCCATCAACACTTTTCGCCCAAGCTGTGGCATCGCCAATAATTACTTCACAGCCATAAGATTTTGCAATCTCTAATCTAGTTTTATCTTTTTCAAGACCAACTAATGCGACCTCAGCTCCTGCTAATTTGGCCATTGCTGCACATAAAACACCGATTGGGCCAGGTCCATAAACCACAATTCGATCACCTGGTCTAACAAAACCAGGTGCAATTGTTGCGCTATAGGCAACTGCACATGGCTCAGTCATAGCTGCATATTCAAATGAGATATTGGCTGGAATTTTGTGAAGTAGGCGGGCTGCAACCTTGGCATATCTAGTCATACCGCCATTAACACCATAACCAAATCCTTTTCGAGATGGATCTAAGTTGTATTTACCCTGCCTAGATAATGGTGAATCGGTATCAATCACCGCCGCAGTTTCAGTTACGACTCGATCGCCAACCTGCCACTTGCCGGCAGATTTAACATTTTTACCTAACTCTTTTATTACGCCACAAAACTCATGTCCTAAGACAACTGGGTAATTAACCTCCCAAGAGTTTGTGCCATGCCATTGATGTAGATCTGAGCCACAAACACTTACCGCCTCTACCTGCATAATGACATCATCATCGCCAAAGAGTGGGTACTCAATCTCTTGTAATTCAACACTTCCTGGCTTGGATGAGAAGTTAACAACTGCTAGAGATTTCATTTTTTCACCTATCTCCTTGGCGTAATTGGAATATCACCATATGCATGAACCTTTTCACAAATTTTCCTAAGCACCTCTTCCACATTTCCAGCACCTCTTGAAAATGAATCAGCATCAATGGCAAGGGGAGCGCCAATTACTACCAGTGGTGCGCCATAGGAAGGGCATGCGATTGCTTGTTCAAGTGATAAGCCACCAACAGCTTGGACTGGAATACCAACGGCATCAACAACTGCTTTTAATTGATCAAGTGGATTTGGTGCAACTTTGCCACTTGCTGCTATGCCGCGCCTTTCGTCATAACCAATATGGTGAATGATCATGTCGCAACCTAAATCTTCTAGTACACGTGCGCCATCAACCATATCTTCACAACCTAAGTTATCGCCCATCACTGTGATGCCGTAATCCTTACCTGCTTGCACAACAACTTTAATAGTTTCTGGATGCGCTCTTGCCATGACAACAACATGAGTAGCTCCTGCCTTTGCCATCATTTCTGCCTCTAAATATCCACCATCCATAGTTTTTAAATCTGCTACCACTGGCGTATTAGGAAACTCTTTTCTTAGGGCGCGCACACCATGCAAACCTTCGGCCAAAATAAATGGTGTACCAGCCTCTAACCAATCAACACCTGCGCGCATTGCAGTGTGCGCCATCTCCATCGCCTCTTTAATATCGGTTAGATCTAATGAAACCTGCACAATTGGTTTCATCTATAAAACTCCATACTTTGCAAATGCCTCACTCGGCGCCATGCCATCCTTAACAGCCTTTCTAAATAAATTCTCACCAGAGTTTTTCTCTTCAACTCGGGCAATTACCTCATCGATCGCATCCTTTGGCACAATTACCACACCATCAATATCGCCAACAATTAAATCTCCTGGATTAATAGTTACACCATCAATCTCAGCCGCCACATTGTGTTCAACCACTTCATACCTTGAATTAATATCAAGAGGTGAGGTTTGCACACCAAAAACTTTAAAACCTAACGCCTGCATTCTGGTGGTATCTCTAACTGGTCCATCAGTTAGCGCACCTGCCACACCTTTATGTTTGCAAGCAGTGGAAAGTAATTCACCCCAAAATGCTGCTGGATGATTGCCACCATTGTTTCGATTAGATGGTGTTACATAAACTTGATCCTTGCCAACTGCATCTAATGCTTTAAGTAATCCAACATATGGCACATCAGGTGCGGTGAAAACTGCTTCAACTCTTACTGGAAATGCATAACCCATCATCACGCCATCACCAGAAAGCATTTGGATATCTGGTTTTAAAACTTGATTGCGCAAATCCATATGATCTAAACAATCAGAGGCCAAAGCTGCGGTAAATATGGTGGAGAGTTTTGCTAAATCGTAATCTTTGTTGGCCATGGCCTAAAGATTAGGGGCTTTTTGCCCCTACTTATAGACCCTTAAGTAGTAGTTGAGGCATTGTGCGTGGGTATTTATAACTTTTAGATAAAGAAGTGATTATTAATTAAATGTTAGCCCGCCTTGATTGACTACCTAACTGGTCAGTACAAAGATTCACTCAGGTTCGACGATCCTCGTTGTACCACTTCCTATAGAGAAGAAATGGAGAAATGAATGCGTAAAAGTTCATTTCGTCTTGTTGCAGCTGCAGCAGCTATTGCCCTTGCGGTAACTGGTTGTTCATCATCATCTGATGATGCAGCAAACACAGACACACAGTTTGAAATCTTTACCTGGTGGGCATCTGGTGGCGAAGCTGCTGGCCTACAAGGAATGATTGATGTTTACGCTGCACAAAACCCAGACACAGAGTTTATTAACGCTGCTGTTGCCGGTGGTGCTGGTGTAAACGCAAAGGCTGTACTACAGAGCCGTTTAGATGCTAATGAGCCACCTGATTCATTCCAAGCACACGCTGGTATGGAGCTTGATGGTTATGTAAAGGGCGGACAATTAGAAGATCTAACTTCTTTGTACGCATCTGAAGGTTGGGACAAGATTTTCCCAGCTGACTTAATTAAGACTCTTACTGTAGATGGAAAAATTTACTCAGTACCTGTAAACATTCACAGAGCAAATGTGCTTTGGTGGAATCCAGCAACTGCAACAAAGGCTGGCATCACTAAGGCTCCAGAGACTCTAGATGAATTCTTTGCAGATCTTGAGAAGTTTAAGAAGGCTGGCGTAACTGGTCTAGCACTTGCAGGAAAGGGAGACTGGGCGATTGCTCACCTTCTTGACTGGATGCTTCTTGCATCAATGGGTGCAGATAAGTTCGAAGGTCTATACAACGGATCAACTTCATGGACAGGTCCAGAGGTTGCTGCCGGTATTAAGAACTTCCAGAAAGCACTTTCTTATGGAAATAAGGGAGCAGGAAACCTTGATTGGCCAGATGCTGGAAAGTTAGTAACTTCCGGTAAAGCTGGATTCTTCATCATGGGTGACTGGGCTTCAGCACAATGGCAATCAGATGGACTAAAGCTTGGAACTGACTACACATATGCAGCAGCTCCAGGAACTGTTGGTACATACCAATGGCTATCTGACTCATTCACACTTCCAGTTGGTGCACCACACCGCAACGCTGCAATTGCATGGTTGAAGGTTTGTGGATCTAAGGAAGGCCAGGATGCATTTAATCCAAAGAAGGGATCGATCTCAGCTCGTACAGACTCAGATCTATCTCTATACGATGATTATCTAAAATCAGCTGCTTCAGACTGGTCAAAGGATCGCTTAGTCGGTTCAACAGTTCATGGAGTAAATGGAAATAACGCACTGATGGCTAAGTACAACGCAGCCGTTGGTAAGTATTTCTCAGGCGGATTCAAAGATAACGCCGGACTTGCTAAGGATCTTGCTGCAGCTTACGAAGCAGGCAAGGCTTAAATAGCAACAAAGTAGGACAAGAACTTTGGTGGGCAATTAATTGCCCACCAAAGTTTTCTAATTAGATAACCAATCGCTAGGCTCCACCACCTGCTACTAATAAAGATGAGGGGATCGCTTCGGTGAGTAAATCAACCAAGAATAAACGATCTTTTAGCACTCGCGTCGGTGGCTTATTTTTTGTATTACCTTCAATAATTACCGTAGTTATCTTTGTTTACGGCCTTATCCTCTGGTCGGTAAATGTTTCACTAACTAACCAAAACTCTGGCGGCAAAAAAGCCATTGAGTATGTTGGGCTAAAGAATTACACCGATCTAATCAAGGATGAGCGTTTTACGCACTCGCTTTCAAATTTAGTTAAATTCACAATCGTATTTATTTTAGGCGCTCTAGTAACTGGATTTATCATGGCTTTACTTCTTGAAAAAGGTATTAAGGGCGAAGGATTTTTCCGATCATTTTATTTATATCCAATGGCGATCTCATTTATCGCAATGGGAACTGTATTTAACTGGCTTCTTAACTCAGCCAGAGATGAAGAGGCGGGTGGCTTAAACCTGGCACTGCAAAAAATTGGCTTAGGATTTTTACAAAATGATTGGTATGTATCAGAGAAAGGTGCGATGTATGCAATGGCACTGCCGGCGATCTGGCAGATGTCAGGTTATGTATTAGCACTCTTCTTAGCGGGCTTTCGCGGTATTCCAGATGATTTGCGTGAAGCAGCACGGGTTGATGGCGCTAGTGAATCTCAAATTTATCGCCATGTACTTTTCCCACAGCTGACCCCAACACTTCTTACAATATTAATTATTTTGGGCCATATCTCTATGAAAGCTTTTGATCTAATTATTGGTATTAATGGAAAATCCTATGTAACACAGGTGGTAGCTGTTTATATGTGGGAGGCAACCTTTGATGCTCGTGATTATGCAAAGGGAACTTCAATTGCGATAGTTCTGTTAATAATGATTGCAATTGTGGTTGTGCCATATCTTCGTTATAACAACAAACAACAGGCGTACCGCTGATGAGCAAAGACATAGTCGACTTAATTACCGCTAAAGCTGATGTGCGCAATAAGAAGCGCAAATTAACAGGTAAAGAGAAATTCTGGCTGATCTTCCGTTATGTTTCCTTGGCATTTATCTGGTTCCTAGTTGTTATGCCAATTTATGTGATGGTAATTAACTCACTTAAAGGTGTTAAAAATGTTTATCTAACTAACGCTTTTAAATTACCTGAGAAGTTGGATTTCTCTGCCTGGTCTGTGGCATGGAGTGGAACTGATTACTTCCCGCAATCAATCTCAGAGTCGATGGGTCGAACTCTTTTCTTTGTACTGCAATCATCGATAATCTCAGCAATTATTGGCTCAATCAATGGATTTGTTTTTGCAAAATGGAAGTTTAAAGGCTCAAACTTTATATTTACCTTATTTCTATTTGGAATGTTTATCCCATACCAAGCGATCATGATTCCATTGGTAAGAATTGCAACCACGTTAGATTTAAATAAATCAATCTATGTGTTGGTGTTAGCTCATGTTATCTACGGCATTCCAATATGTACCTTAATTTTCCGAAATTACTACGAAGCAATTCCAAATGAATTAATTGAAGCTGGCCGAGTTGATAAAGCATCGATGGTAAGAATCTATCGATCATTAATTCTGCCATTATCTGTGCCAGCGTTTGTGGTGGTATTGATTTGGCAATTTACCTCAGCCTGGAATGACTTCCTATTTGCCATCTTCTTAACTGGAGGTTCACCTAAATTATCTGTTGCCACAACAGCGCTTAACTTTATTACTGGCTCATCAAATCAGGTTTACTACGGCGTGAATATGACTGCCTCATTAATTGTTTCACTACCAACTTTAATTGTTTATATCTTCCTAGGTCGCTACTTCCTACGAGGATTGCTCTCTGGCTCCCTAAAGGGTTAATCATGTCGATTGCAGTTGAGGTTTTTGATTCAAGACGCAATCAATTAGGTGAAGGTCCAACTGCAACTGGAGATAAGAACAGCCATGTTCAATGGTGTGACATCTATGGCCAACTGATTAGATCGAAAAACTTAATAACTGGTGAAGTTGGTGAGTATAAAACTGATGAACCAGTCGGGTTTCAAGTTCCACGCAAAAATGGTGGGGATATTTTAGGAACAGCTAACGGCCCAGTTTTAAGAGATAAAGATGGCACACTACATAAAATGCCATCACGAGAAGATGCTGATGGATTTAAAGATAAAAATGTTTTGCGCTGGAATGATGCAAAGGTGTGCCCTGATGGAAATCTATTTTTAGGTTCGATGGCGTATGAGAATCAAACAAATGAAGGCGCGTTATATCGATTAAGCGGTGATGGTAAAGATTTAACGCGATTATTTGGTGGTGTTGCAATATCCAATGGAATGGATTGGTCAAATGATTTAACCAGAATGTTTTACATTGACACCTTTGCAATGAGTGTTGATGTATTTGATTATGAGGCGGGTAATCTTTCAAATCGGCGAAAATTGGTAGAGATATCTGATGGCATGGGATACCCAGATGGCATGTGTTCAGATGCCCAAGATAATCTTTGGGTTGCCTTTTGGATGGGCTCATGTGTTCGCGGTTTTGATGGTAAAACTGGTAAGCAGATTGCAGAGATTAAATTGCCAGTTCAAAAAGTTACCTCTTGCTGCTTTGCTGGTGAAAAACTTGATCAATTAATTATTACTACCGCCGTTGGAAACCCAGGTGAGCCTATGGATTTAAATGAGTATCCAGAGGCTGGTTTTATTTATGTAGCTCAACCAGGAGTTGTTGGTAAAAAAACTAATCTATTTGGTGCTTAATTGAGCACCGATCTTTTCACATTTGGTGAATCCCTCTCTGTTTTTATTTCAAGTGACACCGACTCAGTAATGAGTGCAACAAAGTTTGAACGAGTGACTGCAGGTGCTGAGGTTAATGTTGCAGTAGCCCTTTCTCGGCTTGGTTTAAGGGCCCAATATTTCTCAAGATTTGGTAATGATCAATTAGGTTCAGTAATGCTGGCTGATATCGAGGCTGAGGGAGTTGATGTTTCCCTTGCAAAGAGAGTTGATTCATTTACCGGAGCTATGGTTAGAAATCCTGGTAAAACTGCTCCAGTTGAAATAAGTTATTTAAGAAAAGGATCAGCTGCCTCAACCATTGAACCTGGCGATATTTTAGATTCATATATTTCATCCACTAGATGGCTACATGCCACCGGTATTACTTGCGCAATCTCTGAAAGCGGTGCTAAAACGGTTAAGCACGCTTTGGAAAAAGCTGCCAAATTTAAGATCAAATCAAGCTTTGATTTAAATATTAGGCGAAAACTTTGGAGTGAAGAGCAGGCAAGAAAAGTTTTAGAGCCACTTGCTCGTGATGTTGAACTATTAATTGGGGGAGAGGATGAGTACCAAGTAGTTTTTGGACAAGCAGATCCAAAGGAAATTTTGGCAGAGGTTAATAAAAGAGGGTGCAAGATTGCAGTGATGACAAAAGGTGATCAAAAAATGCGCTTTAGTATTGATGGAAATTATGAAGAGATCACACCTCCCAAAGTGGTCGCAGTTGATCCAGTTGGATCAGGAGATGCCTTCACTGGTGGCGTCATTGCTGGATTACTAAGTGGCATGAGTACTAAAGGAGCACTTGAGCAAGGAAGTATCTGCGGTGCGTTAGTTGCAAGTATGTTTGGGGACTGGACTGGCATACCAACTGGAGTTGACGGTGTGATTGATGAAGAGATCATTAAAAAGGTAAGGGGTAATTAATGAAAACAGTAGATAAATTACTTGCTGAAAAGATGATGACCTTGGTTAGGTGTAATACTCAATCTGAAGGCCAAGAAATGGCTGATGCCTTAGTTGAAGCTGGTGTAAAGGTTATTGAGATAACCCTAACGACGCCAGGGGCATTTAAAATTATTGAAAAACTTTTAAAGAATAAGGATCTATTAGTTGGCGCTGGCACCGTTAGAACTGTTAAAGATGTTAAGAAGGTTGAAGCAATTGGCGCACGGTTTATTGTTTCTCCTGATACCAATGAGGATGTAATTGCAGCAACAAAGAAGTTGAAATTAGTTTCAATGCCCGGTGTTTCCACCCCAACTGAGGTAGGAATCGCAGTTGATGCAGGGGCAGATATTTTGAAATTATTTCCAGCATCAGTTTTAGGACCTGCGCACCTAAAATCTATCCGAGAGCCTTTTCCAAATAATCGCTGGTGTCCAACAGCTGGCGTTACCTTGGAATCCATTCCAAAGTGGTTTGAGGCTGGCGCGGACTTAGTTGGATTAGGTGGCCCACTTACTAAAGATGGCCCAGCTGGCGTACGAAAAAATGTTCTGGCTTTTAGAAGTGCAATTGATACGGCTAGTAAGGTAGTTTATAAACATGAAGTTAGCCAATAAACATATCTTTGTAACGGGCGGTGCCAAAGGAATTGGTGCTGCAATTGTTCAAGATGCAGCTGATGAAGGTGCTGCAGTTTCATTTATTGATATTGATGTTTCAGCTGGTGAAAAATTAGCAGCGCAATTAAATAGTTCAGGAAAGAAAGCATTTTTTGCAAAGGCTAGTGTGGCCAACTTCGAAGAGTTAAAGAGCGCGTTTAATCAAGCAGTAAGTAAATTTGGTGAAGTTACTGGCGTTGTTAATAATGCTGGCGTTAACTCTCACGCTGATCCTGTAACTATGACTGATAAAGAGTGGGATGATTTTTTTGCAGTAGATATGAAACCAGTTTGGTTAACTGCAAAGTTAGCTTTACCCGCTATGCGTAAAGCCAAAGGTGGTTCAATTGTTAATATCTGCTCGATTCATGGCCGACTTACTTATCCAGGCTTTTTTCCATATGGCGCAGCAAAATCAGCAGTTCTTGGCTTAACAAGAAACTTAGCTTTAGATGAGGGTAAACATGAGATTCGAGTTAACGCAGTCTCACCAGGTTACATACTTACCGATTTAACTAAGGGTTGGTTGGCGGCAGAATCAGGCCGAACTGAGCGAGCTAATTCAATTCAACCACTTGGTCGCATGGGTGAACCAAATGAAGTGGCAAAGGTTGTTACATTTTTACTCTCTGACAAATCTACCTATGTAAGTGGTTCAGATTGGGCAGTTGATGGCGGACTAGGAGCGCGAAGCGCATGATATTAAAGGGTGAGCATTTATTTGTAACAGGCGGGGCTGCCGGAATTGGTGAAGCGATTGTTTTAGGTGGCGTTAAAGAGGGTGCGAAGATTTCATTTGTTGATATTGATGATGCCAAAGCAAACGCCTTAGTTGAAAAACTAACCAGTGAAGGCCACCAAGTTCAGTACCAAAAGGCTGATGTTTCAAAATTTGAAACCTTTAAAGCAGGCTATGACAAGTTGGTTTCAACCTTTGGCCCAGTAACTGTGGCGGTATCAAATGCAGGAAGAAACTCATATGCCGATGCGGTGGAGTATGCCGAGGAGGAGTGGAATGACTTCTTTGCTTTAGATTTAAAATCTAGTTGGTATCTTGCAAAATTATGTTTACCAGATATGCGAAAGAAAAAGTACGGATCAATTGTTAATATCTCATCTATTCATGGCCGTATGTCTCGTCCTAACTTTTTCCCTTACTCAGCAGCTAAAGGTGGAATCATCGGTTTATCTAGAAACTTAGCCCTTGATGAAGGCAAATATGGAATTCGAGTTAACTCAGTTTCCCCTGGCACAACAGCAACACCTTTATTAAAAAGTTATATGGAAAAGTTTCCAGATGAAAAGGCCCACGCTTTGTCAGTTGCACCTAATGCCAGATTTGGCTCCCCTGAAGAGATTGCAAATGTTATTTTATTTGCACTATCAAAGGATGCATCTTTTATAACTGGCGCAGATCTAATGGTCGATGGCGCACTTCACGCCAGGTATGCCTAATTAAATAAGATTTAAACCGTAAGCCTTATTTGCAGTACCTGCCCAAAAAGCATTCTTTTCACTCTCTGAAAATTTGCTAGTGAACTCCTCGACTAAATCAATACTTTGTTTATAAGTTGCAGCCAGCAAACAAACTGGCCAATCAGAGCCAAACATCATTCGATTTGGCGTGAAGGATTTAGTTATGTGCTCAAGGTATGGCCAGAAATCTTCTTTCTTCCAATTCTTCCAATCTGCCTCAGTAAATAAACCAGAAACCTTAACCACCACATTCTCAAAGCTTGCTAACTCAGTGATTTGATCAGCCCAAGGCTGCATATCGCCTTTTGCGATATATGGCTTAGAGATATGGTCTAAAACAAACTTAGTATTTGGGCAGGCTTTGACTAGATCTATTGCAGCTCTCATATGTGGCGTCTTGGTTAGCAAGTCATAGACCAAGCCACGCTTGCCAAGCTCTTGCACATTCTTAATAACCTGTGGCTTTGAAAGATACTTAACATCCTCATAATCATGGGCAATATCTCTTATGCCAACTAAATATTTAAAGCCACGCAAAGGCTGGTAGGAATCAAGATGGGAGATTGCATCCTCGGCATCTATTTTTAGAAATCCAACTACACCCGCAACTAAATCATCTGTATCTGCAAGCTCAAGTAACTCTGGAGTTTCATCATAATTTGTAACTGTTTGAACCACTACAGTTTTATCAATACCGCAACCGGTAATGGCCTGCCTTAAATCATTAATCGAGAAATTCTTCTTGATTGGGTTTAGTGCTTCGCCAACCATCCAACCTTGCTCACGCACTGATAGATCCCATACGTGATGGTGTGAATCAATTCTCATTGCCGACTCGCTCTCTGTTTTGGTCAATAACTTATGTTAGATGAAAAACCTCTGGAATTTCATGCCACCATTCATTTTCACTTTTTTGTGGCACAGGATTTTGCATAGGGGCGGTTACTTTCCACCAATCTTGAGTTATTGGATCAGCTGCAATCATTGCCATATCAGCTTCATAATCTGATCCGCTGTACTCCATATAAGAAAAAAGCATATTCTCATGACGGAAGATAGAAAACTTTGTGACATTGGCTCGTTTAAGTGTTGCTAAAACCCCTGGCCAAACATCGGCATGAATTCGTTCATACTCAGCAATCTGATCTGGCTTAACCCCAATAACTGAACCAATTCTTTTAATTTCCAAGTTGTCCCTTTCCTTATTTGATTATCGTATAGGATTTTAAGCAGTAAACGAATAGGTTAGATAATTTTTAAGGGGAGCAGATGCCAAAGATAATCGGATTCAAGACCACCGATGTTCGCTTTCCAACCTCACGTGGTTTAGATGGCTCAGATGCCATGAACCAAGATCCGGATTACTCAGCTGCTTATTTAGAACTTAAAACAGATGATCCTAATTTGTCAGGATATGGCTTAGTTTTCACAATCGGGCGAGGCAATGACCTACAGTGCGCAGCTATTGATTTGTTAGCAACTTATGCAGTTGGAAGAGAAGTTTCAGATCTAGCTAAATCAATGGGAGATTTTGCAAAATCTTTAGTTCGAGATTCACAGATGCGCTGGCTTGGACCTGAAAAAGGTTTAACTCATATGGCAGCCGGAGCTGTAATAAATGCAGCATGGGACCTTGTTTGTAAAGTAAGTGGAAAGCCACTTTGGAAGCATCTTTCAGATTTATCTCCACAAGAAATAGTTGATTTAGTTGATTTCAGATATATCTCAGATGCAATTACGCCCAGCGAGGCACTTGAAATTCTTACCAAAGCCCAAGTAAACCGAGCCAAAAATGAAGCAAACCTCATCGCAAATGGTCTACCTGCATATACAACTACGCCAGGTTGGCTTGGTTACACAGATGAGAAAATGGTTCGATTAGCCAAACAAGCAGTAGCTGATGGCTTTAAATTAATTAAATTAAAATGTGGTGTATCACTAGAAGATGATAAGCGAAGATTAAAGCTAGCAAGAGATGCAATTGGGCCAGATGTGAAGCTAGCCATTGATGCTAATCAAGTCTGGGATGTTAATGAGGCAATTAGCTGGATTAATTCCTTAGGGGATGTCAATCTTCATTGGGTTGAGGAGCCAACCAATCCAGATGATGCGGTTGGTCATGCAGCGATTGCAAAGGCGATTGCACCAGTAAAAGTTGCAACAGGTGAGCATGTAACAAATCGAATTATTTTTAAACAGATGATGCAATCCAAATCCTTATCATTTGTGCAGATTGATGCATCTAGAGTTGCCGGTGTAAATGAAAATATCGCCATTATTTTGATGGCAGCAAAATTTGGCTTACCAGTTTGCCCACATGCTGGTGGCGTTGGTTTATGTGAAATGGTTCAGCACCTGGCAATGTTTGATTATGTCGCCGTGGGTGGAGAAAATCCAGATCGAGTAGTGGAGTTTGTAGATCACCTACATGAGCACTTTGTTGTGCCAACTGAGATTAAGAATGCAAGATACATGCCACCGCTCAAAGCAGGCGCTGGTGCGCAAATGTTTGATAAATCAGTTTCAGACTTTTCCTATCCATCAGGTCCAGAATGGATTGGCCACATCTAGCCTGTTTGTCCATATATTGGGAAAGCTGCTCTGACTAGTTTTAGTGAATTTCATTGCGCTCAATTTGGGTACAAAATTACAGTTTTGTTATCTCACAAGGTGCCCAGCATGTTGATTTAATTCTTAAATAGGAGAAGGCTCTAGCCAACCGTATTCCCATGGGTTTATTAAAACCACATGGGGGTTTAGCAAATAACCGAAAGGAAATTAATGAAGAAATCATTACTAGCGTCACTGGCAGCAGTTGCGCTACTTCTAACAGGTTGTTCAAGTTCATCTGACTCTGCAGGTGGAGATGGAGAATTTGGTTCAATCAAGGTAGCACTTGTTCCAGGTGGAGCTCACCCTTATTTCCAACCATGGAAAGATGGCGGAGCAGCCGCTGTATCTGAATTCGGAATTGGCGGAACAGAATTCAATGAGACTGGTGAATGGGATCAAACCAAGCACAATGCAGCAATCGATGCGATGGCAGCTCAAGGCTATAACGCATTTGGTGTATTCGGTGTTTCACCAACAGATATCAACACAACATTTAAGGGTCTAAAGGAAAAGGGCTTCGCAGTTGGTTCCCTTGCTTCATGCCCAGGTGGATATGACATTGTTAATGAGCCACAGAAAAACTCAGCAGACTTCTGCTTGAGTACTGACACTGGCAAAGCTGCATATCTTGCTGCAAGCGCTGTAATTGCTGAGATGGGTGGCAAGGGAAATCTTGTTCACTTAACTGGTAACGCAGTAGATGCAAACACAATCCGTCGTATGGATGGTGTTAAGAAGGCAGTTGCTGAGACTGGTGGAAAAGTAAAACTTCTAACCACAATCACTGACATTGACTCAGATCTACAGTCAGCAACAAAGGCTGTAACAGATCTTCTAGCAGCAAAGGGCAAGCAGATTAACGGAATCGTTACAACTGCTTATAACCCAGCTGTTGCTGCAACTGATGGAGTTTCATCAACTAAGCTTCCAATCAAGGTTATTGCAATTGATGATGACCAAAAGATCTTGGATGCTATTAAGTCTGGTGTAATTTCTGGAACAGTTGTTCAGAATCCTTGGGGACAAGGTTATGTTGGATCATGGGTTCTTGCAGCACTTGGCAGTAAGAAGTGCACAATGAATACACCTGGTCTATACGTAGACTCCGGTTCATTCTTGGTAACAAAGGACAACGTTGATACCTACAACGACACACGTCAAGCTACTTCAAAGGAAATCCTTAAGGCTTTCCAGACTGAGTACATGACCTGTAAGTAAAAAGTAAGTTCAGGTTGGGCGATCAGGTTTACTCCTGATCGCCCTTCCGCAATTAGATAAGTTTTTAACTTCATTTAGGGAAAGGACTTTTTCAGTTGAGCATAAT
>Ga0208784_1000851_pt1 | contig 13652 bp, 31 predicted proteins | sample DEB19_08_DNA_FD_184531 | JGI IMG/M metagenome (GOLD analysis project Ga0208784, IMG submission 184531) | Aqueous microbial communities from the Delaware River and Bay under freshwater to marine salinity gradient to study organic matter... | ecosystem: Environmental > Aquatic > Marine > Coastal ... | reverse complement strand
TTCACCATAACGACACGTATACTTGTCCTAAACCCTCTTTACGACACTTTTATTTGTCTTAAATCTCTATAGCCCTACAAGATTTGAAATCCATTTTCCTGCAAAAATTCCCCGAGAAATTTTTTTAGGTGGAGGGTTGCGACCCGACACCCCTTACTTAGAAAGGTTGATATATCATGGCACTAACTAATATGATTGTAGAGGGTATTAAACAGACAGACTATTTTCTTGATGAGAATGGTCATCCCTATTCCTCTAAGAAGAGAAAGGATGGATATGCAACTCCAATGACTCCCACTGAGAATAATCGTGGCTATATGGTTATTAGTATTACGAATAACGGTAAGTCTAAGACATACGATCTTCATCGGATTGTTGCGATGACTTTGGTTTCATTTCCGAAACCCGATAATGTACCACAGGAGATATGGGATAGTGCGGACGAGACCCTAAAGGCAGCAGTAAAGATTGGACGTGTCGTGAATCACATTGATCATGATAAGACTAACTATCATCCTAGTAATCTAGAGTGGGTTACGTCTAAGGGCAATCGTCAAGCCGCAATAAAATTTTATGCGAAATGATTGTCTTGCAACCTTATCTGTAGTATAATTACTGTAAGGAGTTGTTATGTTAAATATTGCAGAAAAGATTTATATACTAGTATCATTTGAACCGAATGATGCAGATGCCACTGATGAGAATACACATATTCTTGGGTGTTTTCGTAAGAAAGAGACTGCCGAGCAATTTATGAGAGAGTATGCGATTGATCGTCTATATGAGGATTGTTCGGATGTAGAAGGATTGAATGAGGCACTGGATTGTGGTGTAGATCCAATAGATGAGTTGTATAATGCTTATCGTATTTCATTGAGTATTCAGGTGCATTACCTATCATGAATGAGCGGTTAACACAAATTTATAGGTCTTGTAGACCAAAGGAAGCATTGTCAACACAGGATGAATATAAATCAGCTAATGTACTGCTTGGTTCTGAGGTAGAAAAGTTCGCCGAGTTGATTGTGAAAGAATGTGTAAAAATTGCTTATCAGAATGATGTGGCGAAGTTTACCCGTGATGGATATGTGATTGGTCAAGATATTGAAAAACATTTCGGAGTTGAAAAATGAAAGTTAACACAGTAGACCCTGCAACAACCTATGCGCTGGAACTTGCTGCAAAGCGTATAAAGTATCAGAATAAGCAGATGGAAATTCATCGTATGGAAGAGTTGCTTCGTCAGGAAAAGCTACGACTGGAAAGATTGAAACCACTTGATCCAAACAAGGGTCAGAATGTAGATATAATGGTATGAAGGAGAAAGTGATGGAAACCTATTTTAAATATCTTGATCAACTACGTGAGAGTGGTGTTACCAACATGTTTGGTGCAGCACCGTATCTAATGAATGCATTTCCCGAGTTGGATCGTCGTCAATCAAAGGACATTCTTCTTAATTGGATGGAATCATTCTCGGAGCGACACCGTGTCGTATCGTAGTCACTACTGGAAAAAGACCAGAGAGCAAGCATGGCTTACATGGATAATATTCTGGAATGGTGTAGTCTGTAATAAAGGACACCACTCAGAGTGGTATAAAACATGGTTCTTTCGGAGAGACAAATGAGTCTAAAATTCAGACAATGGTTAACAGAGAAGTATATGGAGCATAAAGATGAATGTCAGTGGTGGAACACAATCCCAGAACCGACTCTGAAAATATATTTCAACAAATATAAGTGGTGGTTACGTGCACTCTATAGGAAAGAACAATGACAGAAGATCAACTAATTACAATTGCATATGAGATTGATAATGTTCTCGTTGCCACGTGTAACAAATATCAAATGGATGGTTTGTCAGTATCGGCAGTGATTCTGGCAAGACTATTAAAGTTAAATCAGGAATTTGGATCTGAAGATGATTTTATTAAACTTCTTATGTCCGCCAGCACTGGAAAGGAAATAGATTCTATTCCGCTACATTGAAAGTATAAAATGAAAATTGCAGTATGTTCAGACATCCACCTGGAATTTGGTCCACTTGAGTTGACCAATGAACTTGGTGTTGATGTGCTAATTCTAAGTGGTGATATCTGTGTTGCAAAGAAATTTGGACCAGACTACGACGCATTTTTCCAGATGGTGTCAAAAAATTTCCCAGAAGTGATTTACATCATGGGTAATCATGAACACTATAATGGTGATTATGCTGAATCTGCAAAGATCCTACGTACTGCATTGGAACGGTACAAGAATATTCACTTTCTTGAAAAGGAAGTGTGGACTCATAATGATGTTACCTTTATTGGTGGTACACTATGGACTGACTTTAACAATCAGGACACCTTTACTATGCAACATGTTGCACACCGCATGAACGACTTTCAATGTGTAAAGAATTCCAATCGGGTTGTTCACTACAAATCACCTGAGTATAAGAAGAATGCCGATGGTTCTCTTTTCTTTGATGAAAAAGGTCAACTAGTTAAGATTGGAGAAACACGTCATACTCGTGAAGCACATTTCTGTCCACAGGATGCCTATGATGACCATAAGCAGATGCTTGGATATATTTCCAGTATTATTGAGGGTAAGTTTGATTACAAGTACGTGATTGTGGGACATCATGCACCTTCAAGGTTATCTACTCATCCTCGTTACAAACATGATGTACTAATGAATGGCGCATACTCATCAGAACTTGATTTGTATATTCTTGATCATCCGCAAATCAAGCTATGGACTCATGGACACACACATGAAGATTTTGATTATATGATTGGCTCGACTCGTATTGTATGTAATCCTCGTGGTTACATTGGGTATGAGCGTCGTGCAGATCGTTTTGAATTGAAAAAGGTTGAGATATGAAATGGAACATTTAAAAATACCCCTTAATGATCAGGAAGAAGCAATTCTTCAATTGATGAAGACAATTCATCATCTTGAGATAGAAAATGAAAGATTAAAAGAACATCTTAAAAAAATATTATTAGGAGAACATGGCCATGAAGTATGTATTACAAATGATTGAAACTGATGTGCAAGGTAAAGAAACACTCAATACTATTACTCATAGTTTTCATGCTGACACATTATCAACAGTTCTTGAAAAAACTCAAGACTTTCTAAAGGGTTGTGGGTTTGTTTTTGAGGGAGTTGTTGATATTGTATCAGAAGAAGAATACTACGGTCTTTGTGATAATGTTGAACTAACAGATCTTGGTGAGATGTGTCTTGAAGAAGTAGAGAAGTATTCACCCCACTATTATGATACGGAGCGAAACAAATGAGTAAAGTATTTACCGATGTTCAAGTGTTTATGGCTGCAGCTGGTCAGGAAACACTTCACCGTCCAATTAAACTGGAAACGCCACAGGCACAACTTTATAAGAAACTTATTAAGGAAGAATTTCAAGAATTTCTAGATGCTGATACAGAAGAAGATGATGTTGAGCGACTTGATGCTTGCTTCGATATGATGTGGGTTATTATTGGTTATATGATCTCACGTGGTTGGGATTGCGAGTCAGCATGGGATGAGGGTGCAAAGTCTAATCTCTCTAAAATTGATAAAGAAACTGGTAAGGTTAAAAAGCGTGAGGATGGTAAGGTTCTAAAACCAGAAGGTTGGAAACCACCAGACTTTACACAATTTGTAAAATAAGTGTTGACTTTTATACCAGTTTGGTGTATAATTATATTATGATTACAATATACCTAGACATGGATGGTGTTCTTGCAAATTTCAACAAAGAATACCTTAAATACGATTCTGAAAAAAACGATCGTGAAAAATTTCGTGATGTTGTACTAATACATAGAATTTTCGAGAATCTAGATTTAATGCCCGATGCACATGAACTCTTGAATCATGTGGCAAAGCTAAAGGATATTGATATTCAAATTCTTACCAGTACTGGCACTAATCGAACAGTGCAGAAGCAAGCTGCAATTGAGCAGAAACTTAATTGGTTAAATAAAATGAATATTCCTTATCATGCCAATTTTTCTATGAGTAAAGCAGAAAAAGCAGCATGGGCAACACCAACATCTATTTTGATTGATGATAGTCCTGGCTGTGTTGCACCGTTTATTGAAGCAGGTGGTCATGCAATTCTACATAAGAAGTCTTCAGAAACGATTCGAATTCTTGACTCTTATATTAAAAACTTGAATGTAGCTTACGCATGAATATCTTCTACGTGCATCCAGATCCAGCAACGTGTGCACAACAACACGTGGATAAACACGTAGTCAAAATGATTCTGGAATACGCACAACTTCTTTCCACTGCACATCGTGTTCTTGATGGTATAGAAACGATTGGTAAATCCAAGAGTGGTCGTAAACAGAAACTCTATTCTCTATCAGATGAACGTGATGGTACTTTATATAAAGCAAGTCATATCAATCATCCGTCAGCAAAGTGGGTAAGACATTCAGCGTGTAACTATCGTTGGCTTTTTAAACTTTGGATCGAATTGATGCGTGAGTATAATTATCGTTACGGTAAAATCCATTCATCTGCTCGTTTAATCCCACACCTAAAAGAGTTGCCATCAAACATTCAAGAGTTGGGATATTCTGCTCCATGGCGCGCAATGCCAGATGATTACAAAGTAGATCGTTCTGAACCTGACTACACAGTTAAATCTTATCGTGCTTACTACAATGGTGCCAAAACAAATATGTTCAAATGGAAGAATAGACCAACACCTGAGTGGATAAATACAAGGTAAGGAGAGATTATGCCAACATATGTATTCCGTGATATAAACACAGGTGAAAAATTCGAGAAGATTATGAAAATCTCAGAACTCGATTCATTTCGTGCAGAAAATCCACATTTAGAAACAGTTATTCAAGCACCAGCATTCACAGGAGATCATATTACTGCTGTTCGAAAATATGACACTGGGTTTAAAGAAGTTCTACAGAGAATTCATGAAAAAACTCCAGGAAGTCAATTAGACAAATCATCTTCACAGTTGTAAGGAATTATCAATGGCTCGTGCCGCAAAGAAACTAGAAAACGAAGAATACAATGAGCCACAAAAACTTAAACCAAGCAATAACAGTTTAAGAATTAGGCTTGATGACCTAAAAACATTTGACCCACTAACGCAACACCAGAGAGATTTTTACGAAGCATATAAACGACAAGATTATTTTATTGCTCTCCATGGAGTAGCTGGAACAGGTAAAACATTTATTGCTTTATATAAAGCACTTGAGGAAGTCTTAGATAAGACTAATCCTTTTCATAAAATAATTATTGTTCGATCGGCAGTCCCCTCTCGTGAGGTTGGCCATCTACCAGGAGATCTAAATGAAAAAACTGAAATCTATCGTCAGCCGTATCAGCAGATCTGTCATACACTATTCGGTAGACCGGATGCATACCAGCGATTGGAAGAACAGCACCACATTGAGTTTATCTCTACTTCCTTTATTCGTGGTATGTCTTTCGATGATGCTATCATTATTGTAGACGAGATGCAAAACCTCACTTATGAGGAAATTGACACAGTTATGACTCGTGTTGGATATCGCTCAAAGATTATCTGGTGCGGTGACTATCGACAGACAGATTTAAATAAAAAGAAAAATGATATGAGTGGTATACTCAAATTCTTTGATATTGCGCAACATATGAAAGCATTTACTCGGATTGAGTTTACGCCAGATGATATTGTCCGTAGTAGCATTGTTAAAGACTACATTTTGGCCAAACTTAGATATGAAGATATTATAGAGAATACATGAAAACATTTATAAATCATGATTTTGGTAAACTTGAACGTGACACAAAACCAGATGGAACTAGATTATACAAAACACCATCTGGTTTCTCCTATCCATCAGTCACAACAGTCACAGGACTGCTTAACAAAGCATCAATTATGGAGTGGCGAAAAAGAGTGGGAGAAGCAGAAGCCAATAAGATATCAAACAGAGCAGCAACAAGAGGAACAAGAGTTCACCAACTCTGCGAAGATTATTTGCGTACAGGTTCTGCCAACCCAGACATTTTTGACAAAGAAATGTTTGGAGAAATTGTACCGTTCCTCGACAATATCGACAAAATTCACTGCTTGGAAACTCCGCTATATTCTGACCATTTACGAGTTGCAGGAACAGTTGACTGCATCGCAGAGTACAATGGTAAACTTAAAGTCATAGATTTTAAAACATCCTCGCGAGTAAAATCTCGAGATGATATTCATAACTATTTTATGCAGTGTGCAGCATATTCCGTGGCGTTTGAAGAACGCACTGGTGTGCCAGTCGGTAAAATATTAATTATAATGGCCACTGATTCTGGTGGAGTAATTACGTTTGAAGAAAAGAGAGATGACTGGGTTGAACCATTTATGAAAATTAGAGAAGAGTATCAGATCTATAAGGGGATATGAAAGCAGCGTTGTTAGCCAATGGTCCAAGTAGAGTATTGTTTGACTTACAATCAAAAAACAGGTATAATTATATTATTGGTTGTAATGTTCCTTGGACAGATGTTAATTCAACTGTAGTTTTAGATATTGGAATAGTCCAACAGTGGTGGAAAAACAAATTACCGTTGTGTCCAATTTGGTTTAGTGAACATGCATGGAGAGAAACAAGGTTTACAAATAGAAAGTACTTTGAAAATCATTTTTTAGGTTTAGTGAAGCCACTACCAGAATATGATACTTCTGGACATGTTGCATGTAGTAAATTGATAGAACTTGGATATAAAGAAATAGATATTTACGGTTGTGATTCCTGGTTTATTGAAGACACTAGTAGTTATACTCATCAATTCCATGATACTAGACCAGAAAATATGGATAAACATATCATTGGGTGGCGAAAACGGTGGAATTCAATTATAGAAAATCATAAGGATGTTTTTATAAATTTTATAGGATATAAATAAATTTATTGTTGTAATCCCTTCAAAACGAAGAACTTCTGGACGGGGTTTCGATACCCCCTCCTCCACCAAAAGTATTCTAAACTGGACGCAGGATCAGAGAAGGTTGAACGTGGGTTGATCACCACAAGTAAGCTGGAGATTAAGAATACTTCTGATGGGGGAGAATTGGTTTCGACAGGGGTAGATAGTAGAGACGGCAACACGGTAGGCGATGACCGTAAATCAAGCAAAACAAGTAAATGCAAATGACGCATTTTATTTTGAGGATCTTCGCTTAGCAGCGTAAACTCAATGGGGTTTCGCCAACTGTCCTTATTACCCAATCAGTTGGCTATTTTTTGAAACGTATAAATAATATACCAGCTTGGCGGTTTGCTGGAACACACTTATCAAACCGTTATTACACACACAAAGGAGTAAATTATGTCAAATCTGACACCGTTCGAGATTCGCCTAGAACTACTAAAAATGGCGAAAGAAATGTTGACTGAAGATTATTATGGTAGACGTGAAGTTATCAGCAACGATTGGCAAATCAAAGTTGAAGTTGCCAAATTAAATGGTGGGGTAGTTCCTGATCATCCAGGATTCCCTGCATATCCAAACGAAGCTGAAGTGATTGCAAAAGCATCTACTTTAAATGGCTTCGTTTCAAATATCCCAAATACACAAGAAAAGACTAGCAAAAAGTCCACCTGATAGGGATGGGGTGCATTCGTGCACCCTTCTAATTTAAGGAGATCACTATGCAAAAATACCGATTATATCCAATATTACTTTCACTAATAGCAAGTTTTATTATTGTGGCTGGTACAGCATTTTCCCATCAAAGAGTTATAGATGTAAAATACACTCAACTAACAAAAGAAGCAAAGACACAAGTTGACTGTCTGGCAGAGAACATTTATTACGAAGCTGGTTATGAAAAAGAAGAAGGACAAATTGCAGTGGCGCTGGTTACATTAAACAGAGCATCAGATCCTAGGTATCCAAAAGACATTTGCTCTGTCGTTAAGCAAAAGATAAAATCTACTTGTCAGTTCACTTGGTACTGTGAAGCTAAACGAGCCATGAATGCACAAGTATACGACAAAGTTAAAAAGATTGCCATCATGGTTTATGCAAACTATGGTGTTATACAAGACATAACAAATGGTGCTTTATATTACCATGCTGATTATGTAGACCCTAAATGGAAATTGCAAAAAACTGCAGTCATTGGGCGACATATTTTTTATAAAGAGAAAGTAGGCATCTAAATGATGAATAAATTGAACATTCAACTTAGTGACAAGGATAACTCCGCACATTCGTTTTATTTGTTGATGGATGAAGTAACCCTTCAAACAACCAAGCCAATAGTTGAATGGATTTTTGAGGCGAACTTCACAGAAGAACGACCTGATATGTTAAATTTACTCATCTGTTCTCCAGGTGGAGATCTGAATGCTGCGTTTGCATTGATTGACACTATGAGAGGATCAGCAGTTCCAATTCGCACAATTGGACTTGGACAGATTGCTTCTGCTGGGCTTATGATTTTTATTGCTGGAGATAAAGGGCATCGTATTCTTACACCAAACACTTCTATTCTATCTCATCAATACTCATGGGGTGCGTTTGGTAAGGAACACGAGTTGTTTGCAACAGTAAAAGAGTTTGACTTAACTACGAAGAAAATGATTGCACACTATAAGAAGTGTAGTGGATTGTCTGAATCTAAAATTCGTGAGATTCTGCTACCTCCACAAGATATGTGGTTAAGTCCTCAAGAAGCTAAAAAGCTAGGACTATGCGACGATGTTAAGGAACTTAACTAAAGGAGAAATTATGCTAACAGATAAAACATTTCTTATTAGCACTCTGATTGGTTTTATGACCATGATAGGAGCTACTACATTTTACAAATACAGTGAATTACAAGCTATCAAAAGTAATATTGAGTCTGCAATCGTGAAGGGAATTGATCCAGTTGCAGTTCGTTGCGCATATGCAAATGTAAAAGATGTAGTTTGCGTAGCCTATGGAATTGCAAACCATCAATTACCGCCATCTAAAAAGTGATGAATAACCCTACATCTAGTAGGGGCTTCCAGAAAGTGCTTGTCTTTTATTCGATTTTAGGGCATAATTAAGCTGTAAAATTGAAAGGGTTTTACTATGAAATTTGTAATTGGTCTTGTTTTGGGATTTTTGATTGCAACTGCTGGGTTCTCAAATCTTGCAACTTTTGCAGATAGACAGGTAGATGCAGCCAAATCGCTAGTTAAGGATAATGTGAAATGAAAGTTTATATTATGCTCGCACTTTTGGTATCATCAAACGCTATGGCGTATGATTTTGAATCTGAATGGGCGAAATTTGAAAAAGATTTTGCGAAACTGCGAACAACTAAAGCTATTGAAAATAGCGGAAATCTTCCACTTAAATCTAATTTACCAGAAATAAACACTGACATTCCCTCAATTCAGTTGGTTGATCCAAAATCTCCTCTTCGACTAGGTAGATCTTTGCAAGACCCTGTGATGCGAGATAAAATGATAAAACTTTATAATAAACCTGATACTGTTGTATATTCTTTAACCTTGGATTAATATATTATGAAAAACTTTTTATTTGTTATTTTAACTGCTGGATTGATATCAGCGTGTAGTAGTACTAAAACTGTTGATGTAGAACCAGTCTCAAAGGATGCTATTAAATATACTCAAGAATTCGGTAGAGTAGAAGTAACCTTTAACGATAAGGGTGAGTGGGAATCTATAAAATCCACAGCCACTGCAGCAATATCTCTTAGTGACAATGCTGCTCTTGAACAGTCTATGAATTTAGCTACAATGCGTGCAAAACGTAATATAGTTGAATTTATGCAGTCTGATCTTCAGTCAAGTAAACTTACAGATACTATAACTAATGCTTTATCCAAAGATATATCTTCTGAGGACAATAAATCTCGTGAACGTGCTGGAAATATTGCAACTAAAATTCAAGAAAAAATTATCGTACAGGCAGACGGTATTGTTAGAGGAGCATATGTGTCTGAGCGAAAAATATCTTCAGACAAAACAATGGTTGTTGTTACTTTAGAAGTCACAAAACGATCTATGTTGGCATCTTCCAAAATTCGTAATTCAATGGCGCAATGAAACATTTAATTTTAACATTGGTATTATTCGCCAGTGTTTCTGCGGCTGAAGAAGTTACTGTTACTGGTTATGGAACCACATATGGTTCTGCCATTGATAATGCCAAGATAATGGCATTAGAAGCAGGTGCTGGAACTTTTATTATAGGTGAATCTACTGCTCGTAATAATATCATAACAGAAAACATAGACCAATATAATGGTGGGGTTATAACAAAATACAAGATTGTTTCTTCAAACAAGAAACTTTCTGGTTATGAAGTCACGATTGTCGCAGATGTTGTTCCCAAAAATAACAATGTTATCAAAACACAACCCTCAACCATGCATATTAATTATGATGAGTATGAGCAGCGTGAGAAAATTGTAAATCGTTTAAATAATGTTGGGAAGGCGATCCATGCTCAAGTATTGAAACCATCTTATAAAATCGGTCAGACCGAAACAACAATTTATAGTAAAGTTGTGCTCACCTGGCAACCGAAATGGGTCTCAGATATGAGATCGTTTACCTCTGTGATTGCCGATAAGGGTAAGACAACCAACAATATTTACGATAATGTTTCTGGTTCTATAATTAGTACTATGATAACTCGTATTGGTCTCGGTGGTGCAATATTTGGGGCAGCTTTAGATTCAACAGCGAAACAACATTCACCTCAAAATTCTGACACGATGATGGTGTGTTTTTCTGACACGTCAAATTTATCATTTGACTGTCACAATTTAAATGTAGACATTTCTTTTCCAAGAAATCCAAAATTAGTATTGATTGGTAATATTGGAGACAGAAGTGTAATTTTACACGAACAATATTTGGATGCTGCTCTATATCGCTATGTAAACGCTGGAGAAAATGTGTCAAACACTGCCTTTATCCGTTCCAATTATAAAACAAAATTTTACAATCCATCATTTGTTATTTACGAACAAGAATCACAGACTGTGGACTTGACTTTTAATGTAGAAAATAGTATAATTAAGTCTGTTAAGTCTATTAATGTTTATTTGAAATAATCATGCAAATAATTTATACTTCGATTAAAAAGAAAAAAGCCAAAAAACCAAACGCTAAGCAGCGGGAACTTGCTGCCGAATGGGAGGCTATACTGAAAAAGTATGAGACTAAACCCGCACGAAAATCAGCCCAACAAAGTTTAAAACCATTACATCAAGTAAAACCATACATTCGTGAAACCGAAAAGATCAATAGTCTCCCATTTACTGCTGGTCCATGTTTCAAACCAATAGATAAAGTTTATACTGGAACCATGATTAAAGGTATCGGTACAATGCATAAGTCCAATGCTGTACCTATTTTTTCAGACGAACAGGCAGTAGAAATTGCAACAATGCGTAGAGGATAATTATGAATTGGATTGAACAAAGAAATGAACTCATAGTCAAAAAAATGAAATTAGATAAATTCTTCTCTATATTTCTTGAGAAATTTGAAAGAAAAATGGATCCTGATAATACTGAGACTGATATTTGGAAATTATATAAATCAAAACTCAAGGAATACGATAAAATATCATATGGAATTAGAACTGCAGATTATTGGATCTCTAAAAATGTTTAAAACAGCTAATGAGTTTTCTCTTTATATTGAGCGTATTGTTCGAGATAAAAAGATAAATTATCTGGAAGCTGTTCTTGAATATTGTCAAGAAAATTATCTTGAACCAGACGACATCACTTCTTTGATTAATAAATCTTTAAAAGATAAAATTGAAATGAATTTTCGTGAATTAAATTATCTTCCAAAACAAGCAACATTAGATGTATAATGGATGGATTCAAAGCATACCGTTATTACCTAGCAATCAAACTTCACTTCACTACTGACAAATTCAATGTGTTTGAAAACCGTGGTAATGTCCGTGGAACACGTGAAGCATTTAATGCTCGTAATGATAGATACATTTTTGAAAAGATAGCAAATAAAAAGTTAAATGACAAAGATATTATCCAATATTTTGTTGCAAATTTTGCATACTTTAAAGAAAACTCAATATATGAGGGTAAGGAAGCAGAAGATAATTATATTCAGTGGATGAAAAGAAAACAATCGATAACAAAAACATTTATTGATGACCTGACATCTATTTTACATTTTGTTGAAACGAATAAAGTTAACAACTCTGCAGTATTTGAATTTACAGACAATGAATATCCTCTGGCATTAAAGATGTTTATCGGTGGTAAAATTACAATTGAATCTTTAAGAATTATTGATGATTTTATTGGTGTTATTGACAAATGGAAGGATCACCCAACTGTGAAGTATATATGGGATGATGAAATTAGACGTATAACAAAGTTGAGTGGGTTTGTGAAATACGATAAAGACAAACTTGGTAAAATATTTGCAACATTTAGAGAAGAAATCTAAGAGTAGTATATGGGTAAGACCTATTACAAAAATTCTCGTCGGTTTGACGATGATATGCCTTCTGGTCGTTCAGGCAAACACAGTAAACATGCTAGCGGTAAGAAAACTGCTGGTATGAGAACACTAAATAGTTATGTTGAAGATAATTATGACGAAGTTACATTTGACCAAGATGATGATTTAGAGTATAATTATACTTCGACAGATACTGATACAAAATCTTAATACTCCGTTAATACGAAAGGAAATACAATGGATATTCAATCACTACGCAAAATGCGTAACAACGACTTCGGTGCAATTTCTTCTGCATTCGAGAAAGTCGCAAATCCCCAAACTGAAACCAAGTCTTACGTTGATGATCGCTTCTGGCGTCTAGAAGGTGATAAGGCTGGTAATGGTACAGCAACTATCCGATTCCTACCACGTGTAGAAGGTGATGAACTCCCATGGGTTCGTATCTTTTCTCATGGATTCCAAGGTCCAACTGGTAAGTGGTATATCGAGAACTCACTCACTACTCTTGGTGAGAACGATCCTGTTGGTGAGTTGAACACTCAACTTTGGAACTCTGGCTCTGAAGCCAACAAGGAAATTGCACGCAAACAAAAACGTAAGTTGTCCTTCATTGCTAATGTATTGATTGTTAGCGATCCTAAACATCCAGAAAACGAAGGCAAGGTATTCTTGTTTAAGTTTGGTAAGAAAATCTTTGATAAGATCATGGACAAAGCACGTCCAACTTTCGAAGATGAGAAGCCAGTCAACGTGTTTGACTTCTGGGAAGGTGCTAACTTCAAACTACGTATGCGTAAGAAAGATGGTTACGCCAACTATGATGAGTCAGTCTTTACTGATCCAGTAGCACTTGGTGATGACGACGAAATTGTTCGTGTCGCCAAAACACAGTACAAGCTGGCTGAATTTATCGATCGTAAGAACTTTAAATCTTATGATGAACTGAAGAAGAAACTAAATGAGGTTCTTTCTGGTGACTCATTTGCTAGCAAGTCTGCTGCTCAAATGGCTGAGGAAGAAGATCGTCCTGTTGCTTCTGCACCTAAGATTGCTTCTAAAGCAGCACCTAAAATGCCTGAGGTATCAGACGATGATGACGATGTAATGTCGTACTTTGAGAAGATTGCTAAAGAAGATTAAACTAATCCCATGCAAGTGTGCTGGGGA
>Ga0208784_1000849_pt1 | contig 13676 bp, 2 predicted proteins | sample DEB19_08_DNA_FD_184531 | JGI IMG/M metagenome (GOLD analysis project Ga0208784, IMG submission 184531) | Aqueous microbial communities from the Delaware River and Bay under freshwater to marine salinity gradient to study organic matter... | ecosystem: Environmental > Aquatic > Marine > Coastal ... | reverse complement strand
AATAGGTATTGGTATGTCAGAACCGACTTATGTTCTTGATGTTGTGGGAGATATTAGAGCTTCCAGCAACTTATACATTTATAGTAATTTTGGTATCAATAATGAAACCCCTTATGTTTCAATGGATATAAATACTACTGATAGTATTAAAATACCGAGAGGTACTAGTGCTCAGAGACCTGTATCTGGTACAGAAGATGGGATTGATTTAAGTATTCATAAAGGCTATATACGTTTTAACACAGATTTAGAACAATTTGAAGGTTTTGGTGCAGGGAATAAATGGGGATCACTTGGTGGTATCAAAGATGTAGATGGTGATACTTATGTAACAGCAGAAAATAGCGCAGGTGAAGATAATGATGAGCTCAAATTCTTCACAAAGGATGTTGAAAGAATGGTAATATCAAGCAATGGGTTTATAGGTATTGGAACTAAACACCCTAACTATGTTATTGATGTAGTTGGTGGAGTAAATATAATTACAGATGGAAATGAACATATTTTTACAATTGATGACCGTGATATTATTCAAGAAACATGTAATTATGTGACTTTTACAAGTAATGTTATATCAAATAGAATTAGTGATTTAGAAACAGATTTTATTTCAGAAGAAGCTCATTCAAGTAACAGATTTATAGTTAATCATAAATATGATAATGATTTGTTAGTTAATGGTACATTAACTATCAATAGTAATTTAATAGTACTTGGTGACGAATCACGATTATATACTGCGATTTATTCAAGTGAACAAATTGAAATTGCCAATAATGATACAGATGTTGCATTGAAAATAACACAAACTGGTAATCAAGACATTGTTAATATATTTAACAATGAAGCAGAAATATTTACTATATTACAATCAGGAAATGTAGGTATTAATATAGATACTCCACTTGTTTCATTAGAAATTAATAGAACAGATAGTATTAAAATACCTGTTGGTACAAGTTTGCAAAGACCAACAGAAGGATTGGTAGAAGGCACTGATTTAAGTTTGCATAAAGGTTATATTCGTTATAATACTGATTTGGAACAATTTGAAGGTTTTGGTGCGGGGAATTCATGGGGTTCTCTTGGTGGTATTAAAGATGTTGATGGTGATACTTATATTTCTGCTGAAAATAGTGCGGGTGATGATAATGATGAGCTTAAATTCTTCACAAGTAATTTTGAAAGAATGGTAATTACAAGTAATGGTTTAATAGGTATTGGAACAACAAATCCATATTATAAAATTGATGTAGTTGGAAAAGGTAAAATAACCGAAAGTTTATATATTGGTGATAAATTTGGAATTAATACAGAAACTCCTAATGTTTCTATTCATATAAATGCTACTGATAGTATTAAAATACCTGTTGGAACAAGCGCTCAGAGACCCGTTGATAATGATGAAACGGATAGTAGCCATAGAGGCTATATACGTTATAATACAGATTTAGACCAATTTGAAGGTTTTGGTGCTGGGAATTCATGGGGATCACTTGGTGGTGTTATTGATGTAGATCAAGATACTTATATAAAAGCAGAATCAAGCGCAAATGCTGATAATGACGAGCTACAATTTGTAACTGCTGGGTATGAAAAAATGATTATTAAGTCAGATGGCAAGATTGGTATAAATACAAGTTTTCCAGCATTCTCATTAGACTTAAACACAACTGATGGTATTAAAATACCTGCTGGTGGAGAAGATACCAAACCAACTAACTTAGTTACAAGCAACTATGGTTTAATACGTTATAATACTGATAGAAGTCAATTTGAAGGTTATGGAGCAGGAGATGCTTGGGGATCTCTCGGCGGAGTTAAGGATATAGATGGTGATACATATATTAGTGCTGAGAATAATCCAGGAGATAATAATAATGAACTTAAATTTTATACTAGCAATTTTGAAAGAATGGTTCTTACAAGCAATGGTAATTTAGGTGTTGGCAATACAGAACCTAATTATAAAATAGATGTTAATGGTGAAATTAATGCAACTGCTTTTAATATTAATGGTGCACCTTTTAGACTTGAATTTCCAAAAGGAATGATGTTGCAAACTAAACATATGACTTATACAGATACATGTACCAAGAGTGATAGTGAAACTGATTGGGTACCTGTTGACAATAATTTAACAACTGGTTTTGTTATTAGAGTAAAACCCATACATACAACTTCAAAAATATTACTAAACTTGATATGTCATATTGGTATGGATTATCTACATGATTCAAGATGGTGGGGTTTGAAATTATATAGAAAAATTGGTATAGGTAATTGGACAGAAGTATCAGGAGCTAATGGTTCAGGTGTTAATAATGGTTCCGCATGTTGGATATCGCATAATTTAGGCGCAGATTCAAGTATATATTCGCATTCAATTACAAATGTAACAGGTTCTTATGAAGATGAACCAAATACTACCGATGACGTTTATTATACTATATTTTGGAAATCAAGATTAGATGGTAATAGTGGAAGATTATATCTAAATAAATCTGCTGAATCGTATAGTGATAATTATCCAAAACCATCTTCGTGTTGGACAGCATCTGAAATATGGAATAGCGGTGTTCCTTACATACCACCAGTATCGTCATCTGTAATATCATTATCGGGTGATAAAGTTGGTATAGGTATTGTACCTGCAATTGATAGTACATATAAATTAAATGTTGATGGTAATATAAAATGTCATAATTTATTCCAAACAAGTGACAAACGCTATAAGAAAAATATTGAACAATTAGATACAGTATTAGAATTAATTGACGGTATAGTCCCTGTATCTTACAATACAGAAAATGATAGTAAGATAAAATATGGTTTTATTGCACAAGATTTAGAAGATATAATTCCTAATATTGTTAATGTTCCAAGTGATAAAAATGATTTGTATAGTATTGATTATATATCTATGATACCATTATTAACAAAATCTATACAGGAATTATCTAATATCATAAATAATCAACAAAAAGAATTAAATGAGTTAAAAAGTAAGTTATAATTTGCGATTTTTTTTTATTAAATATAAATATTAATTATATAGATAGGGAAACCAATAATGACTATCTTAAATGTAGGTTACGGTACATCTGATCCTCAGGAATTGTTACATTTAGTACAAAGTAATGTAACGCTCATTTTACAAGATAGTAGAAATAACAATGAAGGTACAACAAATATCGAATTTATACAAGGTCCTGGTAATTTCGGAGAGAATGCTTTTGTAGATTGGCAATTATCTAATTCTAATTCTACTTTTTGCATCAAAAGAGCAGCAGATAATATTACAAGTAATGTAGTTGTACTTACAGAAGACGGCAGTGTAAGTGTTAGAAATAATTTATCTGTTGATGGCACTTTTATAAGAAATGGAACAGATATTTACACTTATTTTGAAGGTAGAATTAATAGTGTTAGTTCTGGATCCGGTAATCAATTAGATATTACTTCTAACATACTATTCTTGAAATCTAGCAATTTTGATGCTCATTCTAGTAACTACTTAGCTAGAATAAATAGCGAAGTAAATGATAGAATCGATACAGCTAATTTATATTCTTTAAATAGTTCAAACGCAATATCTAATAGAATTACTAATCTATCCGCTGATCAAATAGCAGATGGTTCAATTAATAAATTTATTATAAACGGCATATATTCAAATGATCTTGAAGTTTACGGTGATATTACTGCATCTAATTTAACAATACATGGTGTTACTTCTACATTAAATACTGATGTATATGTTACTGAACAACTAGATGTTCAAAATAGTGGTGTTGGTGTTGCATTAAATGTTGTTCAAAATCATAATTCAAGTGATATTATCAATTTATCTAACTCTTCTAAAAAAGTTCTATGTATTAATAATGAAGGTAAAGTTGGAATTGGAACTGAAAGTCCATCAGCTGATTTTCACATATATAATAACTCTAATTTATTTAAAATATCACAGGAGCAAATAACAATTAATAAAAGCATTATTCCCGAAACAGATGCAAGTGTTGATATTGGTAGTGTTAATAATAGAATAAGAGATGTATTTATAAGCAATAATTCATTATGGATTGGTGATGAACACAAATTAGCTATTTCATCTGATAATAAAATGACATTTAGAAAAAGAAAAACTGGATCACTACCACAAATTCTGTATAGTTTATCTGGTTTATCGGAAGCTGCTACAAACGAAGCAGCTATAAATCATGTAAATACTACATTTTCTGAAATATTTACAATTATTTCCCAATTGAAATTGAAACATATTTTATCTTATGCAAGAACTTTAAATTCTACTTATAAAATATCTGATTTATTTGCAGATAATATTACTGATTATGAAGAAGAAAATTCAGCAGATGCATGGCAAATTCATGATACAAGTTTATTATTAGGTAGTTCATATAATAAAATTGGTATAAACACAAGTTATCCAGCATTTTCATTAGACTTAAATACTACTGATGGTTTAAAGATACCTGCTGGCGGTGAGGCTACTAAGCCTACTAATTTAGTTACTAGCAATTATGGTTTAATACGTTATAATACTGATACTGGACAGTTTGAAGGTTACGGTACAGGGGATGCTTGGGGTTCTCTTGGTGGTGTTATTGATGTTGATCAAGATACTTACATAAAAGCTGAGACTAGTGCAAACGCAGATAATGACGAGCTACAATTTGTAACAGCTGGCTATGAAAGAATGATTATTAAGTCAGATGGTAAGATTGGTATAGGCACTAATACACCATCTTCTATTTTATCATTGTCAGGAAATGATGTAACATTAAAAATACAAGACGATAGAAATTATGATACTGGTTCAACAAATATAGAACTTATTAATGGACAAAATGATTCATTTGAAAATAATGTTAATTTATATAATTGGCGCATATCAAATAGCAATAATCAATATGTATTATCATCCGGAAGCAATAATCAAATATATGATAGATTTATTATAAGTGGTGAAACAGGAAATGTTGGTTTGGGTACTGCTCCACATGTATTTACTGCTGGCGATAATGATGAGTATAAATTGACAATTAAAGGTAATATTAATGTAGATGGCTTCATTTATAAAAATGGTGATATATACGGTGGTGAAGGTAATATAGGTGTAATTTCACAAAATATGCCTGTACAAACTCATTCAATAACATATACAAAAACAAGAATAATGTCTAATGAAGAAAGTAATTCTCAAAATATACTACCTGATAATGGATGGCGTTTTGTAGATAATGATATTACTAATGGTTTTGTAATTAAAATTAAACCTTCCCATCCTCGTTCAAAAATCTTATTGAACCTTTCTTGTCATGTAGGTTTTGATAGTATACCAGAATCAAGATGGTGGGGTATAAAATTATATAGAAAGATAGAAGGTGGTAATTGGACAGAAGTAACTGACGCAAACGGTAATTATATGGAAGGATTTTCTAGCTGTTGGCTTTCACATAATATGGGTGCTAATTTATCTTCTTATGAAAATTTTATAACAAATGTATCAGGTTCATTTTTTGATGAACCCTTTAAAGGTATTTATACTACTACTAAAAATGTATACTATACTATCAAATGGAAATCTAATTTAGGTACATATAATGCCAATACTGGTGGTGGAGAACTTTATTTTAATAGACCAGCGATATTATTAGATTCTAGTAATTCACCTGTTTTATCATCTTCATGGATCGCACAAGAGGTCTGGCAATTAGGTACACCATATATTCCAAGTGATGGTTCTAATATTATTACTATTTATAATAATGATTATGTCGGTATAGGTACAACTGAACCACAACATACATTAGATATTGTCGGTAATATTAATATTACTGGTGAATATTTATTAAATGGTTCTGATGTTTTTGATTATTCCAGCAATTATATAAAACAAGTTGAAGATGAATTGTCATCACGAATAGATACTACATATACAGAAATTGTAACAACATCAAATTCTTTAAAATCAGATATTGTAAATTTAAATGATAAAATTTTTACATCTGTTGATATAATTAAATCAACTATAATTCCAATTGCAAGCACTGGTACACTTGGTGGTATTAAGATTGATAATGATACTATTACTATTGATGAGTTTGGTGTTATTAGAGGAAGCCAAAACGTTGATTTGTCCGATTATGCTACTAAAAGTTATGTAGATGGTATTGCATCTGGGCTTGTATTTAAAGATTCTGTTTCTGTTGCTACAACAACTAATATTACATTGTCTTCGACGCAATTAATAGATGGTGTTAGTGTTTTTGTTGGTGATCGTGTTTTGGTAAAAGATCAAACAATATTGTCACAAAATGGTATATATTTATGTACTTCTGGGTCTTGGACACGAACAACAGATTTCGACGATGGTAGTGAGATAAAAGGAACATTTGTATACGTTGATAATGGTGATATAAATGGAGGATCAAGTTTTGTATGTAGCAATGATTCAGCAACAATTATTATTGGTACAACTGATATTAATTTTAGTAAATTTACAAGTTCCGGACAATTAAATGCTGACAAGGGTTTAATAAAAGATGGCAATAAAATATCTATCAATCCTAAAACAAACGGTGGTATAATATTTGATAGTAATAAACAAGTAGTTGTGGATTTATCAGCAAGTTTGTTAAATAGTGTTCTTCCACCAAGTAAGGGTGGAACTGGAAAAACAACATTAGATGATTCCATAATACTTGGTCAACACACAGTAGGAAATTATGTTTCAATATTAGCTGCTGGTGATGGTTTAGCTACAACAGGAGCTAATGTTGAAAGTGCAAGTCACACTTTATCTATTAATGCTAAAACAGGTGGTGGTATCGTAATTGAAAATAGTAAATTAGCTATTGATTTAGGTGCAAATTCAATAACAGGAACATTGGCTATAAGTGATGGTGGTACAGGTGCTACTACTCTTGATAATCTTATTACACTTGGTAATCATACTGTTGGTAACTACGTTGCTACATTAACAGCAGGTGATGGTTTAGCTACAACAGGTTTCAATACTGAAAGCGCAAATCATATATTATATATTAATGCTAAAACAGGGGGTGGTATTGTAATTGAAAATAGTAAATTAGCGGTTGATTTAGGTGCAAGTTCAATAACTGGAACTTTGGCTATAAGTGATGGTGGTACAGGTGCTACTACTCTTGATAATCTTATTACACTTGGAACTCATACTGTTGGTAACTATGTTGCTACATTAACAGCTGGCAATGGTTTAACTACAACAGGAGCTAACACTGAAAATTCTGCTCATACTTTATCTATTAATGCTAAAACAAGTGGAGGTATCGTAATTGAAAATAGTAAATTAGCTGTTGATTTAGGTGCAAGTGATATAACTGGTATTTTAGATATATCAAATGGTGGTACAGGTACTAATACTTTTACGACCGATACTATACCACTAGGAACAAGCAATAAATTTATTGTAAATAATACTATAACTGGTGATATTGTAGTTTCGGGAAATATATTACCTTCCATAACAGATACATTTAGCTTGGGTTCAGCAGATTATAAATGGGAATCTTTATATGTTGCTGCAAATACAATTAATATCGGTAATACTAGAATATCTTCAAGTGATGATGGTGGCTTAGTTATGAATATTATTAAATTTGATGAACGCATAAATGAAATTACTTCAAATGAATTACATAGTTTATCAGGTATTTCAAAGAATGTGCAACAGCAAATAAATGAATTAAATCTTGATATTATTGCCGATGGTACAAGTAATAAATTTATTGTTGATGATACTTATAATGGTTCAATGTATATTGCATCAAACTTTTATGTCGGTAAATATTTTTCAACGGAAAATTCAAATGGTAATTTACATGTATATGGTGATATAACTATTGAAGGTGACATTAATACTTTTAGTCCATTAATAACACAATATCATCGTCATATATCTAATTACAATATTGGATATACTGATATTACAAATATAGATGATACTTCTAATAGACCAAGTATTAGAATAGAACATAATGTAGGATATTCTAATATTATGGAAATATCTTGTAAAGGTGATGATGGTATATTTACTATTAGTTCTAATGGATTTATTGGCATTAATAGAATTGAACCAACAGAAAAATTAGATATTGATGGAAATGTTAAGATATCCGGAAGTATTAACAATATTACTTATCAAGAATTAGATAAATTATCTGGTGTTGATTATAATATTAAACAACGAATAGATAATAATGATACTAATCAATCAAACTATGTAGTTTTAGCGTCTAATCTTTTAATTGATAAATCCAATAAATTGGTATTAGATACTTGTAATTATATTTCATATTTAAATAATGATTTAAATTCTCGTGTAGATACTATTGACACATTAGTTATATCAACTTCTAATGAATTATTCTTAAAATCAAGCAATTTTGATGCTCATACAAGCAATTATGTTAAAAGTATAAATTTATCAATTACATCTTCATTTAACAACTTAAATACAATTAGTGACGAGTTACAAATTACATCAAATATACTATATAATAAATCCTTAAAATTTGATGCGAATTCAAGTAATTATGTTAACAAAATTAATACAGAATTGAAAACATCAATACAAAATGTTGTCAATAATGATATAGTTGTAACTTCTAATATATTATTCTTAAAATCAAGCAATTTTGATGCTCACACAAGTAATTATGTAACTAAGATAAACAGTGAAATAAATGCAAGAATAGCTACTACTAATGCTAATTTAGCTACTACTAATACTGAAATAATAACTACTTCTAATATATTATTCTTAAAATCAAGCAATTTTGATGCTCATACAAGTAATTATGTAGTCAAGATAGATAGCGACATTAATACAAGAATTGACAACATTGATAATGTGACAAATATATTATCATATTTTAAATCATCACAATTTGAATTAGATAATAATGATTATATTAATATACGAAAAGCAAGCATAAATAACATAGGTGGTGTAAAAGTTGGTAATAATACTACAATTGATAGTTTCGGTTTCTTATCTGTTAATATGTCAACATATACAGGTGATGTTGAAATTGTAGGCGATTTAAAAACCTCTAATTTAACAATATTAGGCGATACAACAACTCTTGAAACTAATGTTTTTACAACTGAAAGATTAGAAATAAATAATAATGGCTCTGGCACTGGTATATCTGTTGTTCAAAGTGGTGCTTCATCTGATATTTTTACTGCTAGTAATGGAAATGGTGTAGTATTTAGTATAATCAATAATGGTAATGTTGGTATAGGTATTACAACACCAACAGCTGATTTAGATGTTGGTGGTAATATTAAGTTTTCTGGTTCATTACAAGGTTCTGGTTCACAATTAACTGCTTTAAATGCCAATAATATTTCAAGCGGAACCTTAGATAATGCTAGATTACCTACTGCTATTTCTGTTACAAGTTTAGCTGGTTCTGGTAGCAGTATAACTTCTTTAAATGCCAATAATATTTCAAGCGGAACCTTAGATAATGCTAGATTACCTACTGCTATTTCTGTTACAAGTTTAGCTGGTTCTGGTAGCAGTATAACTGCTTTAAATGCCAATAATATTTCAAGCGGAACCTTAGATAATGCTAGATTACCTACTGCTATTTCTGTTACAAGTTTAGCTGGTTCTGGTAGCAGTATAACTTCTTTAAATGCCAATAATATTTCAAGCGGAACCTTAGATAATGCTAGATTACCCGCAAATATTAGTATTACTGGAACATTAACAACAGCTAATTTAAATGTATCTGGAACTACAACTACTATAAATACAACAACCTACCAAACAGAAAATATAGAAATAATAAGTACAGATGCCGATGGACCATCACTTAAAATAACACATGATACAGTTAATCATGATATTATACAAGTTATAGATAATGTTTCAGCACGTGCATTAACATTAACATATGATGGTAAGATTGGAGTTGGTACATCTACACCAAATGGATATATTAGTTTAGTAAAAACTCATGGTTCTTCTACATCCATAACTGTATTTGATGCGCGATATGATGGAAATTGGGGATTGAGATTAAATCAAAATTATGTTGGTCCAGGTGATATTAATTATACATTTGTACATACATATAATGCGACGAATTATAACGCATTAACATTTAAAGGTGCTAATGTAGGTATAGGAACAAATGCACCAGGATATAAATTACATGTTTTTGGTGATATAAATTTTACAGGAACATTATATAAAAATGGAACAGAATTTACAGGTGGTGGTACAAGTGTATTTAGCTTAAATGGAGCTAGTGCTTACTATAATTCCGGTAATGTTGGTATTGGTACAATTAATCCAACAGCTAAATTACATATACCTTCCAATTCTGCTTCTACTACTAATATATTTAATTTCAAAAATCAAGATGATTATGGTATATATGTAGATTCTGACGCTATATCAAATAGAGGCAATACATTATATTTCAGAGCAAGAGATTATAATTTCAATAGTATTAACACAAAGGATATTTTAGCTATGAGACCTGAGGGATTTATAGGTATCGGGTTAACATCTCCAACTGAATATTTAACTATAAAAGGTTCTAATACTGATACTGTACCTAGTTTAGGATTGAGAAATGGTAACAATAATGTTGCTTTTAATAATGGTGCTCAAATAGCATTTGGATATAATGGCACAGATGATTTTCAACATTTTATACATACGCGCCATAATGCTACTAATAATGATAATGCGATTGATTTTTATACATGTGATGGAACTCAAAATAATACAGTTACATCTGGTTCAATACAAACTATGTCATTAGTTAGTGGTAATGTTGGTATTGGATTAACAAATCCTTCATATAAACTTCATGTAGCAGGTGATATTAATTGCACTGGTTCCATTCGTATTAATGGAACATCATTATCTACAGGCGGTGGTGAATGGACTACATTTACACCAAGTACTGTTAAAAATGATATATATCACAGTGATACTAATTCACAATCTGGAACCGTATATGCAAATGGTTCTCTTGTTACAATTACAGGAGCTATTGGTGAGGGTTCAATTGGTGAAAAAATGGGTTTGATAGTTGAACATTGTAATAGAACACAATCTATTGGTATTGGTTATAATACAATATCGCAAGTTGGTTCTAATCCTGATATAATTCTTAAAATTAAATCTAAGGGAAATGGATTAGTATATATTGGCAATAATATTGCCACACCATTTGCTGTTTCTCAAACATCTGTATATATTGGCACATCAAGCATATACCAAAATGCTATGTTATCAATAAATGTTGCCGATAAAGGCACAATGCTTTCAAGTCCAGATATTAGTCAATTTTTATGGAGAATAAATTCAACTATTAATTGGGGTATATATTGGTCTACAAATGCTTCTGGTAATAATTATTATATTTCAACAGATAGCGATCCTAATGAAATAGTATTTGTTGGAAATAACACATCAGTAGCATCAGTTGATTTGGACGATGGTTCATTTTATTCTAAGGGATGGTTTAGATCTGTTGGCAATGGCGGATGGTATTCGCAAAATTATGGTGGTGGATGGTATATGTCAGATAGTACTTGGATAAGATCATATGGTAATAAACAAGTATGGGTAGATAATATATTGGCATGTAACGGTAATTTGGGTGCTGGTACATCTGGTCCAGCAGCAAAATTACATGTTAACGAAATAACTGGTACTACACATGGAGCAAATCAAGGTTCAATTATAATTGATCATGATAATAATGGTGGTGCATCAAGTATAGTTTTTAGAAGTAAAGTTAATAGGGGTTCTGATTATGGATATATACAATATCAAGATACTTCAAGTGTTGGAGGTGGAGGTGAATCTGCACTGATGATACTTGGTACTTCTAATGATGCAGATGATCATGTTATATTGGCTCCATCCGGAAATGTAGGTGTATCAAATTATTCACCTGCTGATAAATTCCATGTTTCAGGTAATATTTTAGCATCAGGTAATATAACTGCGTATTATTCTGATATAAGATTGAAAAATGTAAGCGAATATGTAACAAATGTATTAACGACATTGGATAATATAAGTGTATTTAAATATAAATGTAACGATCTGGCAGTATCATTTGGATATGATAACTGTAAAAATGAAATTGGTTTAAGTGCACAAGAAATTGAAAAATATTATCCTGAATTAATTGAACTCGCACCATTTGATTCTATATTTGATAAAGAACTCAAAAAAAAGGTATCTAAATCTGGTGATAATTATTTAACAATAAATTACGAGAGATTAGTTCCTATATTACTACAAGGTATCAAGGAGCTTAATGCAAATAATAAAATAATTGAGGAGAAAAATAAAGTATTAGAGGATAAATACAATCGTCTTGAAGCGGAACTTAGAGAAATTAAAAAATTATTAGCAAAATAGATATTATTTACTGTAAAATAATATAATTTATTTATAGATATATGGTATTACAATCATCAGGAGAAATTTCATTATATAATATTCAATCTGAATTTGGTGGTACAACACCTATTTCTATATCTGAATATTATGGTGCCGCTTCTGGTATTCCTACATCTGGACAAATTAGTATTTCGCAATTTTATGGTAAAAGCGCACCTTCTTCTTCTTCTGGTGGTCCTCCTGCGCCTGTTGCTACATCTATTCCAGGAGTTTCTGGTGGTTTAGGAACTACTAGTTATGAAATTGTTACAGGTTTATATGCAAACAATACTACGCGCAGTGAAGGAACAACTACTTTTGATAATAGGGGTGCTTATGGATTGGGTTCTAGCAATAATTTAACATTTTCAAATATTATAATACAAGCTAAACCAGGTGATACATTATATTTAGTAGGAAGACTTCGTACAGGGTCTGCTTATACAGAATTTTGTGAATTTTGGTATTGGTTTGGTAGTAGTTGGGTTATGTTTGAATATCCAAGTGCAAATTTTGCAGGTGATAGAGATTTTGGTGTTTATCTTACAATACCCAGTAATCTTTCTGCTGGTAATTATGCAATAGCAGTAGCGTGTTCATATTCTACTGTTGGTTCTTCATCATATAGAAGTTGGAAGTCTTATTCTTTACATGTTTGGACATAATTTGAGTACATAATTTGATTTTTATTTGATTTTAAAAAACTTTTAGAACTTTTAGAGATTTTAAAAATTATGTACTCATTTATTAAATAATTATATAAAACTTAACATTTTTATATATTAATAATAATATGAAAAGGTATAAAAATAAAGTCAATTCTATTAACACACCTCTTTTACCGAAATCTACAAATCCTAATGCGCGAACCTCTCAATCCTCTCAGCCAACACAAGTACCACCAACACATGTTCCACAATCAACATATTCTAATACAGGTGAAAGTATGATTGGTGGTATAATGAGTTCTGTTATACAAGGTGCTGCTATTGGATCCGGTTCACAGTTAGCTAGTCGTGGTATTGATGCTATCATGGGACCTCGCAAAATAGAAACAGTAGTGTCTACATCAGGTAGTTATGATAATAACTGTTTAAAAGAGCAAGATGCTTATATTTCATGTATGCGCAATGGTGATGTTGAACAATGTAAAAATGTTTTTGAAATGCTCAATAAGTGTAAGAAC
>Ga0208784_1000848_pt1 | contig 13691 bp, 11 predicted proteins | sample DEB19_08_DNA_FD_184531 | JGI IMG/M metagenome (GOLD analysis project Ga0208784, IMG submission 184531) | Aqueous microbial communities from the Delaware River and Bay under freshwater to marine salinity gradient to study organic matter... | ecosystem: Environmental > Aquatic > Marine > Coastal ... | reverse complement strand
TTGTTGCATCGTTATCACCCAATGCCATAAAACATTGAGATCCAGTTATGCTAGAAAATTTAATCCATACGCTTAAAGTTGCATCATTTAAATCTAAACTACTAACTGGTATTGTAACTTTACTTCCGTTAGTAAAGGTCAAACATCCTCTATCTGTCGCACTAAATGTCGGACCACTTAAAGTTCCATTATTACCATTTCCGCTCAAATCAGTCCATGTAGTACCTGATCCTGGATAACTTCTAGTGTTACCTGCATCCAGACACAATACTAATCCATTAGTTACTATTCTTGGATTATATCCAACTGCCATTCTAATACTCCACCACTAGTTTTTCAACGTCTTTGCGTTCACCATAGATAGTAAAGTAGCAATATGGTTCTGTGTGGTTTTCAGTATCAATAAACACATTGTTATCAGATACCTCTACAACGTATGGATTTTGTGAATGTCCAATAGCAGTTAGTTGAACTGTAATAGTATCTTCATCAACCAGTCCAATCCAATAATCAGGCAATTCAATTGCCTTACCCTGCACCTTACCACGAACATACACGCCGTTTTCAGGACCTTCTAGAGATCCGTGACGAAGGAACATACCTTCCTTAGATGGATGAGAGATAACGAATGACTTGGTCTGTGCAGCAAAAGAACCAGCCACTTCAAGTTTATATGTTGTAGATGTTAGTCCTATACCAACATTACCTGATGGGAAGAATAGATTGCCGTTAAAATAAACGCCAGATGTATTGGCAAGAGCAGCATTGGCTTTAGCAAAGGCTGCTGTAGTATTTGTTGCTGTGCCAGCGTTGTTTGCTACTCCAAAGGCGGCATTGGCAACAGTAAAGGCGGCATTAGTTGATGTATAGTCTGCATTGGAAGATGTGTAGGCAGCATTAACAACAGCAAATACAGAATTAACGGCTGCATATATTGTATTAGAGAAAGTATATTCTGCATTACCGGCAGCAAAAGCCGCATTAGCAATAACACCAGCCTGGTTGGCAGCGGCAAAAGCAGCCGTAGTATTAGTTATGGTACCAAATGTGGCAGATGCCCATGTATTGCCGCTGTTAGCCATAACACCAGCATAATTGTTTGCCGATGTTCCAACAGTCTGTGCGTAGGTATTACCTGCGGTACCAACAGCCGTGGCATATGTATTGGCTGCTGTAGTAGATGTATTGGTATATGCTCTTGCTGTAACTAGATTGGCATCATTAATAGTGGTCGCATATACATTAGCAGCATTGGCCATTGCACCAGCGTAATTATTGGCCGATTCTACATCCGTATTTGAAGCAATTAATCTATAGTTGGTTCCATCATTAGTAAAGGTCCATCTATCAGAGCCTTCGTTCCACAATAGAGCAACATTGGCAGATGAACCTCTTTTAACTTCAATACCTGCATCTTCTGATGGTGCCACAGCAATAGGTATGTCATTGTTAAGGGTGATTAACGCATCACCAATTAACAATGTTTGCGTATTGGCATATGTTACGACGCCAGATGTAGTTAGATTACCTTGAACAACTAGATCGCCAGTAATTGTGTCGCCTGATTTCTTCACATATGTTGAGTTACCATATGTATTTGCATTGTTAGCAACTACACCAGCCTGATTAGCAGCAGCAAAGGCAGCCGTAGTATTGGTTATAGTTCCAAATGTTGCAGAAGCCCATGCATTGGAACTTGTACCTACGGTTGCTGCATAAGTATTACCGGCTGTTCCTACAGACTGTGTATAAGCATTAACAGCAGCACCAACAGTAACAGAGTATGCGTTTCCTGCGGTACCTACAGACTGAGCATAAGTATTAGCTGCTGTGGTAGATGTATTGGTGTATGCTCTGGCGGTAACTAAGTTAGCATCAACAATGGTTTGTGTCCAAGAGTTGCCACTATTAGCCATTGCTCCAGCATAATTATTGGCACTGGTCAGTCCTGTTGATAAAGAAGACTGAGTGGCATAAGTTGCAGAAGCGGAGGCATTAACACTATTAGCCATTGCTCCTGCGTAGTTATTAGCAGATGATCCTACAACATTAGTGTATGCGTTAGATGCTGCATCTCCGGTATAAATTGTAGATAGAACATTCTGTCCAGAAACTATTAGTGTTGGAAGGGAGATGTTTGCCGTTCCGATGACATTAACATCGCCATCTTTACTAACAATAAATTTGCTTGTTCCACCAACTTTAAGATTGATCAAAGATGATAATGATGAAGATGCTGTATCTGTGACATTAGCTCCGATTAATGTAAAATTGTTTCCTGTTCCATTCCATGTAGGAGTAATGTTTAAATTTATACTGTTATTGGTTGTTGTAGAATGATTTACCCTGAGTGCGGTATCCGTAGTGTTGGTAGGGGTTATGGTTAGGCCGTCTCTCTGAATTATAACATTTTGAGGAAATGTGATTTGATTTCCTACAACAGAGAAAACAGTGCCCACACCTTGAGTATTTAAAGCCCATTGATTACTGGCACTTCTGCTGAACTCTAACCAATTTCCTCCTGCACCATCACTAGCAAATCTGAGAGATCCTTCAACAGATAGTTTTGCAACAGGACTTACAGTACCAATACCGACATTACCAGATGCATCTATAGTAAGTGATGTTGAATTGTTAGTGCCTAGATATAACGGTCTTGCTGCTCCAGATCCACCTTCTTCACCTATGATATAATGTGCAGTTGTATTGGCAGCAATTCTCAGACGCTCGTAATTTGAAGCATCGGTATATGTGCCATAAAGTCTGTAAGTTTGACCTGCTGTGCCGTTTCTTTGTGCGAAAGTGTTTGCAGCATCACGGTGAAATACTAGATCAGGGCTGTTTGACTGTGCAGTAGTTGAACTCCAACCAAATGTTTTACCACTAGGTATCTGAACGCTAGGAGTAAAATCAACAGAGGATAAAGCTAGTGTAAGCGATCCATAAGGTATAAAGTGTAAAGATTCGTTTCCTGAATGAGCAATTACTGTTCTAAAGGCGTTATTCTGTCCAATGCTAATTCTATCACTTGACAAAACACCATAATTTGTTCCATCAGATGAATAAGAACTAATTGACCCATTAGCATGAAGTCTTGTTTGCGGATTGATGGTATTGATGCCAATAGTGCCTGATACTAATAGATTACCATCTGTAGGATTTTGTGCTAAGTAAGCATTACCTATGGCGACGCCGCCCGCAGGAGCAATTCTTACTGTAGCGTCGGCTTCTGTCTTCGGAGTTGCAACAGTTGCATCACCCGTGGTGAAACGAATATCCGCTCTACCAAAAGATCCGACAGGAACACTCCAAATAGCCGCCTTATTTTCTACTCTCTGAAATTTTAATGCTTTAGTTCCAGAATTGTAATTATCACCAAAAGAAATTACATCTCCTGCAACAGACAATCTGTCAGTTGTAGATGTTAGTCCTATACCAACATTACCTGATGGGAAGAATAGATTGCCGTTAAAATAAACACCGGAAGTATTAGCAAGAGCATTATTTGCTTTTCCAAAAGCAGAGTTTGCAATTACTCCTGCTTGATTGGCAGCAGCAAAGGCTGCGATTCCGTTAGTTGATGTGTATGCACCATTTGCTACACCAAAGGCAGCATTGATTACACCAAATGCACTATTGACTGCGGTATATACAGTTCCAGTAAATCCATTGGAACTATTAGCCATTGCTCCAGCATAGTTGTTTGCGCTGGTAGCATTTGTAGCAACAGTGGTTATTGTAGCATATGTCGCAGCGGCTGAAGCATTAGCACTATTAGCCATTGCTCCAGCATAATTATTGGCACTGGTCAGTCCTGTTGATAGTGATGACTGGGTGGCATATGTGGCAGAAGCGGAGGCATTAACACTATTAGCCATTGCTCCAGCATAATTATTAGCCGCTGTGGTTGATGTATTGGTATAGGCCCTAGCAACAACCAGATTGGCATCGTTGATTGTAGTAGCGTATCCGTTGGCAGCATTTGCCATTGCTCCAGCATAGTTGTTTGCTGACTCAATATCTGTATTAGATGCGATTAATCTATAGTTGGTTCCGTCATTGGTGAATGTCCATCTGTCAGAGCCTTCGTTCCAGAGCAAGGCCACATTCGCAGCAGAACCTCTTTTAACTTCAATACCTGCATCTTCTGAAGGAGCAGCTGCCGCAGGAATATCATTGTTCAGTGTAATTAAGGCATCGCCGATAAGCAATGTTTGTGTGTTGGCATAAGTAACAACACCAGATGTGGTAAGGTTACCCTGGACAACCAGATCACCTGAAATGGTGTCACCAGCTTTTTTAACATATGTTGAACCGGCGTATGTATTTGCATTGTTAGCGACCACACCAGCCTGATTGGCTGCGGCAAAAGATGAATTAGCAATTACGCCTGCTTGATTGGCAGCAGCAAAGGCAGCGATAACATTAGTTATGGTTCCAAACGTAGTAGTGGCAACCGCATTGGCTGCGTTAGCCATTACACCAGCGTAGTTATTGGCCGCTGTGGTAGATGTATTGGTGTATGCTCTGGAAGTAACTAGTAACGAGTCTGCATATACGTTACCGCTATTAGCCATCGCTCCGGCATAGTTATTAGCGGAACTTAATCCTGTTGATAGTGATGACTGGGTGGCATATGTGGCAGAAGCAGAAGCGTTGGCTGCATTAGCCATTGCTCCAGCATAATTATTGGCACTGGTCAGTCCTGTTGATAGTGATGACTGGGTGGCATATGTGGCAGAAGCGGAAGCGTTGGCTGCATTAGCCATCGCTCCGGCATAGTTGTTTGCTGCTGTGGTAGAGGTGTTTGTATATGCTCTTGCTACAACAAGATTAGCGTCATTAATAGTGGTAGCATATGCATTTGCTGCATTAGCCATCGCACCTGCATAATTATTGGCTGATATAGAAACAGAGTTTGCATTACCGTATGCTGCATTAGCAATAACACCAGCCTGGTTGGCTGCGTCATATGCTGCTTGTGCAGAAGCACCAGATATGGATAATGAATTAGCAAAATTATAGGCAGCGTTAGCGGTATCATAAACAACTTTTACATTAGCACCAATTGTGACTCTATCATTAATAGCATCACCAGTGATAGTGATGAAATCACCAGGTAGAAATGTTACCGTATCACCAGATATATCAGATAATATTAGAGTTCCATTAGCATTCACTATACCAAAGTTGTCGCCGGCGGCCGCACCACTAGATATTGCCGCAATACTACCGTTAGCACTCTTGTAGTATAACTTTCCGTCGGCAAAGTTTAGCGCAAGTTCGCCATTGGCTAGACTTGCAGGAACAGCAGAAGGTGTAGCAGATTTTTTAAGAGTAATTACTGTGTTAGGCATTAAAAGTCATCATTCGTTTCTGGAACAGTTTCAATCTTAGACATTAACGTGTTTTTTGTATTTATGACTTTTTTTGGAGCGGTAGATATCTCTTTCTTAATCATCTTTTCCAATTCTTTTTTTATACTATCATAATCAGCGGTCTTGTTAATCAAATCATTCAACTGCTGTTCTTTTTCTTGATATTGATGCTTAAGGTCTTTATACTGATTAACGATGCCTTCAAGATTGTCCAACTTAGTTTTTACTGCGTGATAGTCTTGTTCCCACTTAGTAGCATTTTCTTTAGTTCTGTTTAACTCTTCAATATCACGGTTTCTCGTTTGCTCTAATTCAGTCCGACTATTGTTTAACTCTCCTTGAAGATTATTTCTAGTGTTTTCTAACTCAGATTGCAAACTATTTCTAGTGCTTTCTAACTCAGATTTTGTGGCGTCAAGTTGATTTTGTAGGTCTTGTATGGTGGCATCTTTTGACGCCACCATAGCTTTGGTTAAGATATTTTCTGTCTTTAATTGTAGAATACTATTTGTGTTCTCGTGTAATGCTCCCACAGCAACGTCAATGTATGCATTAATGTAATCATTAGTACCACTCATAATCTAACTCCTTATATCAGAATGAACCACCATCTAGCATCGCAAACTTAGGTAGACCTTGATCGGATTGTAGAACTTGGCCATCGGTACCGGCAGCAGTAACCTTGAGAGGATTTGTGCCGTCACCATATAGAATACCGTTTGCAGTAAACGTTGTAGCGCCTGTACCACCATAAGGAACAGTAATTGTTGAACCGTTCCATGTGCCAGTTGTAATTGTACCAACACCTGTAATACCAGTGTAAGATCCTGAAAGTCTTGCAGATGGTAGAGTACCAGATGTTAAATTAGCAGCACTTGAGAATGTGTTGGTTAGATATGAGTTAGCAACGTTAGCAACTACACCAGCTTGGTTAGCAGCGGCGAAGGCTAGATTTGCTGTGCCAAAAGCGGCATTTGCTACTACGTAAGCGGCATTTAATGATACATATGCTGCCGATAGTCTAACGTTATCTGTATTTGATTGTGTAAAGGCGGCATTGGTTACCACATAGTCAGCGTTAGAAGATGTATAAGCAGCATTGATGACAGCAAAAGCAGAATTAACAGCCGCATATACAGTATTGGTAAATGTGTATTGATTGTTCTGTGCTAAGAATGCAGCATTGGCAATTACGCCAGCGGCATTTGCTAGTGAGCCTGCATAATTATTAGCAGACTCAACATCTGTATTAGATGCAATCAAACGATAGTTAGTGCCATCGTTGGTGAAGGTCCACTTGTCAGATCCTTCATTCCATAGCAATGCTACGTTAGCAGAAGAACCACGCTTTACTTCAACTCCAGCGTCTTCAGATGGTGCAACCGCAGCAGGAATATCATTGTTAAGGGTGATAAGAGCGTCACCAATTAACAATGTCTGTGTATTAGCGTAAGTTACGACACCAGATGTTGTGAGATTGCCTTGGATTGTAAGATCGCCAGTGATAGTATCACCGACTTTCTTTACGTAAGTTGCATTGGCAATCGTATTGGCTGCATTGGCCATAACACCGGCATAGTTATTTGCCGCATCCGTAGATGTATTAGTATAAGCCCTTGCTGTAACTAGATTTGCTGCTACAACTGTATAAGTTATAGAATTACCAGCATTAGCCATAAAGCCGGCGTAGTTATTACCAGAAAGACCTACTGTATTGGCGTAAGCATTAGCAGCATTTGCCATGGCGCCGGCATAGTTATTAGAACTGGATGATAGAAGCGCACCAGCAATCGCCAAAACACCAGTACCAGTGGTATTACCAATGTAGAGAGTATTAGACGTATAGGAATAGGCTAATTCACCTATATCCAATGTAGTTGGTGCGCTCGTGATCGTAGAACGCTTAATTTGAATCTTTGTATTAGCCATTTTTAATTCCTTTTAATTTCCTTTTAAAATGTTCCTGATATAACTTGTTTAACGATTAGGTTTCCGGTAGGGTCTACCTCAAAATCCGGAGACAAATTCACCCAAACTCTTTTTCCGGATGTGTTTGACGTGGATATTGCGTTATCCATGCTTGGTACACCTAAATCAGCCTCGGCGTTAGATAGGTCTAGAAACTCATATCTATCGGGGTCTGCTTCGGTACTCGGAGTTTTTTCTACTTTTCCACTTAAGCGGTTTATATTAGGCATTGGTTGTTTCCAGAACGCTCATTGTTAACTTTAATGAGTTATTGCTAGAACTATAAATTTCAACTGAATTGTTTTGCTCTACAATAAGTTTACCAGTTAATAATCCAACCGCATCATTTTTCAAAACTCTATAATCTTTAAGTATTTCTGTAGTTTCTCCAGCATTAGTGATATGGCTAAAAGAGACATTGTGATTATTTTGTGTTATGTTAGCGCAATGAGCCATGAGTATGATTGACGTTATACCTACAGGAGTTGTATAAACTATGGTATTTGTTGTCGTTACATTTGCTGTTACAGTTTTAAATGTGTTTACTTGACCTGCCATTGCCTTAACTTTCGATTGCTAGAATGTATGGTGTGAGAACTGCAAATAGACTTCGATCAAAAGTATCACCAGTAATAGTGCCTGAGGCTCTATTGAATATCAATTCATTACCTACTCTAAAGTCACCTAACTCGTTTGTGCTTGTATAGAATACACGGCCGCTACGGTCTTCATCATCCACAACTTCATTCTCTTGTATTGGAAATGCCCCTGAACTTGGTAGAGCCGTTGCAGGATTTGTACCTGTTCCGATATATTCAAAAGTATGGCCGCTTGCTGTAATCAAACTTCTTTGATAGAAAAATGCAGCATTTTCGTAAAAAATTGGGCTCTCTAAACTAGAGTCGAGTGTTATGACTGTAGTATTTGAAACTATAGGTGTTGAGTTAATAACCGTGTAATGTATATTATGACTACCAAACTTAACAGCATCACCATACTTAGGTCTGACAGAAATATTCATGAGAGATACTGTATCAAAACCTTTTTGTATAGAACTGGCTACCTCACCAGAGTATAGCAATTCACTTTTACCGTTTGCTACTAGACCATAATCACCAAAACTACTATTTGAATTAGTAACAGAACACTGACCGCCAGTTTCACAAAGAATTCCTTTATGACAGAAAACAGTAAAGATAGAAACTAACTGTGCATAGCCTTTGTTGAGAATATGAATACCTATACCGCCATTATTAATCTGTGTAAACGAATCAGTGACCATTGATCTAAGGCCGGTGGCTCTTAGACCATCAACTCTCATTCCCACACCAGTTGATGTAATTGAACTACAGTTCTGAATATATGGACTAGTTGTAATAAATCCTGCACCCGCAACAGGAAACGCAATAGCCGCAGCGCCATTCACATGGCTTCTAAATGTAAATCCTGTTATATAGCAGGAGTTTCTGACGTGAAAGATATCTTGGTTTGTTGTAAGAGGACGAACTGTTGTAGTTCTTAGATTATCTCCGACAATAGAAACACCAGCGGGAACTTGAAGAGGGTTGACCTCTGTGTAATCTCCGCTCTTAACAAAGATTGTTGTTCCTGATGTTGCAATTGATAGAGCCTTAGCGATGGTTAGAAAAGTTCTATCTAAACTTTTTCCATCATTAGAAGTGTCATTGCCAGATTTGGAAACATATAAAACATTTTGTACCGAAGCATCTACACCAACTTCAACAATAGAAAGAACGCCGTTCGCATCTTTTCTGAAAAACATCTTTCCGTCATGAGTGTTGATTGCAACCTCACCGTCAGAAAGTTGTCCTACCGTTGGTACCTTACCAGGAACGTTAGTTCTTCTAAGTTGAACTTTTGTATTAGACACTAATACGATCCTCCATCTATTGTGGGAAGAGTTTTAACAACATATTTTTGAGTGGTGGAATCGTATACCAAAGTTTCATTGTTATCAGCATCCGCAGCGTCAACATCTCTCAATTCCGCAATAGTATCGATGGCGCTGCCGCCGCCCGCACCCATTCTCGTATTTATCTGAACACGATTTTTAGGTCTTGAAGTTACAGTTATTTTTGTTCCCATGGCCCTTACTTCGTTATTGCTGGTGCTATTGTAATAATACCTTCAATCAAACGTGACGTTGCATTTGATGAGTTTACGTCAACAACTTTAACATCATAAAAGTAATTACCAGGTTTTAGATTTGCTGTATTAGCTGCGGCTAATGATATATAAATTTCTCCGTTTGCAGGATCACTTACCTCACAAAACAGAGATTCGGATACATTCGCAGAAACAAGAGAACGTCTTAACTTGCCTGTAATAACATATCCATAAACATTCTGTGCCAAGTTCGTATCATCATCATTCAAGTTAACATATGCACTAAAATCTGTACCTTGATCTACGTAAAATTCTACATACTCGGCCATGCTAGTCTTTCTTGTTAGTACCTACTTCTATTTATACCTTTTCTAATATTATAACTGCACAGTTCGCTTCAAGGTTTAAAGATAACTCTTTACCGGGTCCTAGTCTTCCTATAGATAATTCTTTAAGACTTTTGCTATCTACATTGGCCGTTCCTTCTACTACAACAATTTTCTTGGTGTTGTTTGATGCTGGCAAAGTAGTTGATAGAGGTCCTTTATAAAAAGTTGGTATCAAATTATTGTTTTCGGGTATAGGATTGATAGATATCCATCTACTAAAATTATTAGCATTGTGTAACGTAAGTTTTTTACCACGCAGTTCTTCTATATTGTAATAGTTATCTGCCTCAACTGGCAAACTACCTGTGTCATCATAGGTTATTACACCACCACCTGTAGCACAGTATCCACAAAGAACAAACATTCCGTCACCAGCATTATCTGTTTCTGAAACAGTATTTGCTTCCATATTACCGACACAGAGAGCAAAATCAGCATTTAAAATTACAGTCATATTTCAACCTCTTCAGCAGTATAAGTGAGTGGTGTTCCTACAGGCATATTGGATTTAGGTTCTATCTTAAAAACACCATTATCGTAATATAGAATGCCTTCTACATCTAGACTTATATCTATCTCTTTCCAAAACAGTGGTTCTGCTACAGGAAAAGTTGTCTCTTCTATTTGCGCCACTCTAGTTCCTAGTTCTTGTCCAGAGTATCCTAATTGAGTTTCATTTGGTGAAATTAATGCATACATGTTTAACTCCAAGATATTGCTACGGTGCCCGGCGCCCCATTGGCACCGCCGACGATACGAGTCTGAACGTTGTCAGAAGTATATGCTCCTCGGCCTCCTGATCCTACCGTAATTGTTAAAACAGTACCTGGACTTACATCGCCAGTTGAATATGTTCTCAATGATGCGCCGCCGCCGCCGGCACCTGAACCTACAGCCACTTCACGTTTAAAGATAAATTGTGCCTCTGCATATCCCGATCCGCCGCCACCATAAGTTAATCCAGCAGTTCGCTTTCCGCCTTGATTTTGATCTGTAGGAAAACTAACAGTTACGTTCGCTCTTCCACCACCACCTTGTGCTGTTGCTGCGGCAGCACCACCGTATCCACTATATGAAGTATCTGCGGATCCACCACGATAAACAGTGATACTTCCTTTTTCACCAGATAGATTTGTAGCGCCGGCTCCTGAACCCGTTCCGCCGGCGCCGCCAGAGTCGCTATTATCTGTCTGAGAACCTATGCCGCCGGAGCCGCCGGTCGCAGATTGTAACGCACCAAATGAACTGGTTCCACCAGAAATACCTGTTCCATATACTGTGTTGGTAGTGGCACCTCCGCCGCCTGCGCCCCACACATAAACAGTCATCGTTTCAAAAATAGGCACTGTAAAATTATAAGTACCCGGAGTTGAATATACTCTTGAACCGGAACCTTTATCTTGTGTCTGTGTAGATGGAAATGATCTTCCTACACCCCAAATAAGTCTGACCGCACCATCACCACCAAAACCATTGGCGTGAGCAGTGGAGCTGTCTCTTCCTGATCCGCCGCCGCCAAAAGACTTGCCAGAACCACCTGATCCTGCGGTACCTGACGTACCGTCGCCACCTATAGAACTATTATTTGTTCCTGCCGCACCATTTGAGCCTTGTCCATATATGCCTGTGCCGCCGCCGGGGCCGCCTTCGTCATTACCAGCACCGCCGCCGCCGCCACCTCCGCCTGATCCGGCGGTCGGCACACCGCTAGACATACTTGTTGAACCATTTCCTCCATTGCCAGAGTATCCTCCAGCACCACCTCCGCCGCCACCTTCGTCGGCAGTAGCAGTTGCTCCATTACCTCCGTTACCTCCACCGTCACCTACATAAGTTCCTCCGACGCCTCCATTGAGGCCATTACCACCACCTCCACCAGGATTTCCTCCGTTTCCGGCAACGGTTGCGGCAGATATAAAGTAACTTTGCCCACCGATACCCGCTGATCCGGCAGAGGCACCATATGTTCCGCCGCCGCCAACGACTACAGTATAAGAAACACCCGGTGTAACAGGAATATTATTTTTCCAACCAAGTCCACCACCGCCGCCGGCACCGCCGCCGGTGCTTAAATAAATTCCTCCACCACCTCCACCAATACAAACCGCAGAGACTCTATATACACCTGCGGGACATGTCCAACTGTATGTACCTGGTGTTGTGTATTCTTGTTGTCCTGTTTGTGGTTCTATATTAGCAGATAATAACGTCTGACTAGTCATTAAGTTAGTCCTGATCCAGAAACGACAAATACGTTAGATGCCACACATAGTATGTTGACAACACCTCTTAGCAATACCGTTCTATCACCGGTTGCGGAAGTACCTGAAAGGTAACAAGTCACTCCAGTTGTAGTAATGGCCTGTGATGAACCAGAATTATTGAATATAGTAACAATATCACCGGCACCAAAGACATTAGCAGGAATAGCAATGCCGCCTGTAGTAATAGAAATTGTTTTACCGATGTCAGTAGCAGTAAGAGTATAACCTGAAGTTTTGTTATCTACAGGAACTTTACGAATGTTGCCTATAGAATCTGAAATAGTAGATGCACGAATTTCACCTGCGGTTCCTGATGCTGATTGACCAATACCTATAGAATTAAATTGTGAGTTCTGAGTGGTAGAGGTGAATGTTCCAGCACTTGTGGCACTACCTGCACTACCTGTAATATTAATTGGCCAACTGGCACCGAAATCAGTAGAATCAACTTGCAAACGAAGAACACTGCCTGCACTCCATCCTATATAAATTTTGTTTGTGGTTTGATTAGTGCCGCCACCTTGTTGAACTGGTGTGAAACCTAAGGCTGCTTGATAGTTACCCCCACCAGTAACAGCCGTGACACGACCATATGTATCAACTGTAATTGTTGATATGCCGCCTGTTCTTTGTGATGTGTCTGCGATAACACCAGATACTAAGTCTATAGATGGTGTAGTTCCACCTGTAGACGTAATACGACCAGATGTTCCAGTTACAGAAGAAACTCTAGCATTGGCTGTATCAAAAGCAGCATTAGCAACTGTAAATGCAGCATTAGCAATTACACCTGCCTGATTTGCAGAATTGAATGGCGGCGCTAAGTTGACATTGTTAGCAGCATTAAATGCAGCAGCAGCATTTACAGACACACCATTGGCAAAAGCAAATGCCGCAGTGGTGTTTGTAATAGTTGAAAATCTGCTTGTAGACCAAGATTGTAAATAAGTATTAGTTGAATCTGTATATCCATTAGCACCAGCAGCAACGTTATTTGCCTTTAAGAATGCTGCTGTTGTGTTCTGTGTTACAGATTCTACGGAAGTATTAGAAGCAATATATGTTGTATAGGCATTTAGCGTATTGCTTGTGAATGCCCATCCTGCTGCGGATTCTATCCATGTGATAGCAGCATTAGAATTTTTGTTACCACGATTAACTTCAAGACCTGCGTTTTCTGTTGGTGTAAATGTTGACGGAATATCAGCATTCAGAACAAAGATGTTATCGCCAATTAGAAGAGATGTGGTGTTAACATATGTGGTCGCACCAGATACTGTTAGGCTACCAGTAATAGCCAAATCGCCTGAAATGGTGTCGCCTGATTTTCTGACATATATTGATTGAGAATAAATATTAGCGTTGTTAGCGACCACACCGGCCTGATTGGCAGCACCAAACGCAGCATTGGCTATTACACCCGACTGATTGGCAGCAGAGAATCCTAAGTTAGCTCTTCCAAAAGCAGCATTAGCAATTACACCAGACTGATTGGCAGCGCCAAAGGCTGCATTAGCTATTACACCCGACTGATTCGCAGCGCCAAAGGCAGAATTAGCTATTAC
>Ga0208784_1000829_pt1 | contig 13904 bp, 22 predicted proteins | sample DEB19_08_DNA_FD_184531 | JGI IMG/M metagenome (GOLD analysis project Ga0208784, IMG submission 184531) | Aqueous microbial communities from the Delaware River and Bay under freshwater to marine salinity gradient to study organic matter... | ecosystem: Environmental > Aquatic > Marine > Coastal ... | reverse complement strand
TTGTTTCGGGTTCGAGCGGGGTTGGCAGTACGTGCTGACCAACTGGCGACGGGGATGCGTTCTCATCTCGGGCTGTGGGCGTGCCAGGTGGTATGACACGACCGCGCCAAACATCTCTCTGAGGATCAGCCGCGTGAGTAGGTGCCGTGGAGGCTCCCGTTCGCGTGGTGCATGGTCGGGCGTGCGTGCCGGGTCGCACGCTGGGGAGCCGCCGTCAGGCGGCTCTTCCCGCGTGAAGACCATGCGTCCTCGAAGCTCATCCGTTCGTTCCCAGCGGCTCTTCAATTCGTCGAGTGCGTGCTCGGGGCACGCCTCCGTTCAGGGCGGCTCGTGGGATCGGCGGTCGCGTGTGTGGTCAGTTCTTCGTGCTCGTCTCCCTCAAAGGCTCGTGTGTTGCGGTGGGCGCTGGCCGGTGGCTCTTCCACCCGGGTGAGTTCTGCGGTCCGTGGCATGGGCACTGGGGCGGAAGGGGGTGGAGCCGAAGGCTCCTCCCCCTTCGGGCGGTCAGGGCTGCCCCTGCCGCAGTCGTTCCCGCCTCGTGCTTGGTGCTCGACCGGCGTTCCTCTCCATCGCGAACGCGTTGCTCAGTTATGCCTCGGCTCACCGACCAGCCCCACGTATGCGGTTCAGCCCGTCATGGTGGCTTCCTCCATGATGGGCGTTCCCTTCGGCAGGCTGCTCCTCCAGAACTGCCGGGCGTCGAAGGGCTGCTTGCGCTTCATCATCCAGTAGACGACCCTGCCGATCTTGGCGGCGACAAGTGCTACGGCCCGGGCCTTGCCCCGCTGCCGCGTCATCTTCTCCATGAATGCCTTCGCCTCCGGCATGCTGCGGATCATCAAGGCTGCCGCCTCGCTGAAAGCCCACTTGAGGTGCGCGTTGCCGATCTTGCGACCACTCGATCCCTGTTTCTTGCCTGCGGATTCCTTGGCGCAGGCGACTAGCCGGGCGTAGGACGCGAACTGCCCAATATTGTCGAAGCGGTTCACGTCCTGGATCTCGTAGAGCATCACCAGTGAAAGCACTTTGCCGACGCCGGGGATAGTCTGAAGCAGGTGCAGACGAGCGGCGTCATGGACTTTGGCGTACTTGAGAACGTGCGTCTCCAGCTCCAAGATCGTCTCATCGAGTTGCTCGATAACCTCAATGTCGGCGTTGAGCATGACCTGGACGCTCGGATCGTCGAAGGACGCCGCTACGTCTCCCTCCCGAAGCCTGTCCCGCCCCTTGCCGCTGGCCGTCGTCACGTTGTATTGGGTAAACGTGTTCTGCACGTGGGCGAGCAGTTCGGCACGCCTACGGACGAATAGGTTTCGTCTCCGAAGCAGGTCACGGGTGCCCCGCATCTCCTTGGGGTACACGTGCGCCAGTGGGAACGTGCCCCCGCGGAGCAGTCTTGCGATCTTCTCTGAGTCGATCCGGTCGTTCTTCGCCTTCCCTCCGTGGATCGCCTTCATGTAGAGCGCGTGCCCCAAGACGAACTCCACGCCCTCTTCCCGGCACCAGTCCGCCACCCAGTACCAAGAAAACATGCACTCAGCCCCGACCACGATGCTCTCGCGGTATGGTGCCAGGGCCCGCTTCAACGCCTCGGGCTCTGCCCGCATATTGCGATGCAGGACGACCTTGCCTTGCTCGTCGAGAATGCAGACGTACATCTTGCTCGCGTGCAGATCGATGCCGCAGTAGAATCGCCGCTGTTCTCCGTAAAACCTCATCGTGGCCCTCCTGCTGGTGCGTGACGGATGAGCCTCGTTGCCGACTACGCTTCGGCACAAATACCGCCGAGCCTCACGCTCGTCACGGGTTTATAGGACTCCGTCGCCTCCACGCAGGAGGCCATGATGAGCATCCAGTCGCTGGATCAGACGGCGGATAGAATCCAGCGGAAGAGCAGATCCGATGACCCGCCGCTGATCAGCTTCCCCGTTATGCCTTCAGTTACCGCTCGCCCGCCATTACGGTTACGCTATCGGTGGCATCTTCTTGGCAAGCGGCGGTGGCCTACGCATGAGTTTCACCCACGCACTGCGCCTTGCCCGATTTAATTGGCCACTGTATGCGGTGTGCGTCGTCGCCGCCGTCGGCGGCACTGGCACAGCTGCAATACCGGCATTGCCGCCACTCTTCCGAATTCTCGCAGCACTTGGGGCCCTTGTTGCAGCATGGTACGCCATCGCTTCTTTCGCTGCGTTTCACTGGATGTTCGATCGCTCGCCGTTCCTTTCAGCAGCGTGGCTATTGAAGTGCGTAGGCCATGCGCCGCAGAGGTGCGTACAGGTCAGCGTCTGCGCCGAGCAGACAGTCCTTCCGATTCAATCCGTTTTTCCGGATTCCAAAAGTGAGACCTTCGATCTATTCGATGAGTCGATTACGACCGAGCCAGCAATTGCAAGGGCACGGCAGCATGGCTTGATCACGGCGGCGAAGGCGGCCCCAGACGCTATACCAGTCGACAACGATTCAATTGATCTTGTAGTGGTTACTTTGGCAGCGCATGAAGTTCGGCATCCGCAAAGGCGCGAGGCACTTTTCCGGGAAGTAGCCCGCATCGTGGCGCCCGATGGGCGAGTTGTGGTGGTGGAGCATCCGCGCAACTTGTCGGCGGTGCTGGCGTTTGGCCCAGGCCTTTTTCACTTTTATCCTCACCGCGAGTGGGTCCGTCTTGCTCGTGCAGCCAAGCTATCAATCGCTGCGGAGTTCGATATCACGCCATTCGTGCACGTGTTCGTCCTGAAGAATGGTTGAAATGGGTGCGAGGCGGCATAACCAAACGCTGCAGCAGACGGTGGGGGCGGGTAGTCTGATCGAGGGTCAATGCTCCAGCGGCCCCCGCCGCTGCTGAGCTCATTCGTTCTGAACTGCAATAAAAGGAGCGTCCAATGCGGCATATCTTCTCATTTGCAATCACGCTGTGCGTGATCGGGGCCCCCGGATCCGTGGCGATTCATGCTCAGGAGCAACCTGCCGACGAGGAATCGCAACTGGTCAGGGACATGCATGACTTGATGAACATCGTACTAGCCATGCATCTGTTTGCGGCCGATCACGACGGGCTGCTTCCTGGCTCCTTAGGGGAAACTCTTCCCTACATTGAAGATCGTACGTCGTGGACTGATGCCGAACGACCGAAAGCAACGCCTGCTGATAAGGCAAGGCTTTATCTTTCGTCTCACGACGAGGACCAGAAAGAGATTCCTGAGCAAGTGACCTCCGCGTGGATCGATGAACACACTTCCTACACATATCTCACGAAACCCAACGCTAAACTCAAGGACTTGCCGGATCGTAGAAAAACCGTCCTTGTGCACGGCAGCTTGGACCACGGGTACACCACTAATAGCGAGAATGGGCAGACAATCACCCGGTACCCTTTGGCTATGGTTGACTCGCACGCCGAGTCGCACCCGAAGGAGGAATGTCGAAAGATGTTGGACGCGTCGGGCCGCAAATAGGTCGTCCGTCCTGCAAGCACGTTTTGCAGAACCAGACGCTGGATCAGACGGCGGCCTGCGTCCAGCGGTAAGGTCAGGCCTGTTATCCGCCGCTGATCAGCTTTCCCGTTCGACAAGTGAAGCCACGTCATGGCTAATCCAGCTCAGCAACTCGTGCCGCGAACGTTCGGACTTCTCGCCGTCGCCTATGGCATATGGCTGCTTGCCTCGCCGTTACTCGGAACAGCAACCGAGTTTGGCGGATGGCTCTATTTGGTCTTTCCGGGGCTCCCCGGCCTAGCGATCGTGATGATCGGTGTGCTGCTGTGGTTTCGGAATTATCGCCTGCTCGCGAAGCTCGGGATTAGCGTAGTCGCGATCGCCCTGCTCGCGTTTCTTGCGAAGGCTCCCGGCCTAGTGGGCGTCGATCTGCAGAATCTGACGCCGGACAGGCCTTGGCCTATCGTGGCGTCGTTCGCGATCGCAGGCTTGGCCATATGGGTGTGCCAGCGATTCGTTGTCGTTGCAGATCAGACGGTTGATCGTCGGCTCGATGCCCCCGGAATGTCGAACCACCCGATGCAATGGACTCGCGATGAAGCCCAGCGGCGTGGATAATCTTTCGGTCGCGAGCCATTGATCGGGGCCGTTAGGCGAGCGCGATATCAAACGATGAACGGCGTGCCGCAGAATCTCGATTTGAAGCCATTCCACGGCACAGTCCTCGACTACATCATCGTTGCCCGCTATTTGATGGCGCTCTCATTCGAACCCGAGGCTGGCCACGAAAACGTTGCTAGGCTGCAGATTGAGGGGCCGTGGGAACTGCTCGCCGAGGACGGCACGGTATTGGATCAAGGAAACTTCGGCAGTGAGTGCATCAACGCCCATGGGCCGCTGCGGATTCACGCCTGCGTCGGTCGCCGCGTGTGCGGAAGCACAGTCGATGCCCCTGAGAGCATCTCGCTCCAGTTTGAGGGCGGCCTTTCTATCCGCGTCTTCGACACCCCCGGCTACCATTCCTTTCACATCGAACCCGGAGCGGTGAGCGTGTAATCGCCTAACCAGACGCTGGATCAGACGGCGGCTTGCGTCCAGCGGCAGATCTGAGTCCTTGGTCCGCCGCTGATCAGCTTTCCCGTTATCCTTGCGGGCCAACTCGAATGGCCGACACAACACTTTCCTTTCGTGCTGAAACACAACGTATTTCTTTGATGCTCGGCGTTGCCGACGTCAATGGCCTTGTTTCTTGGGCCGACGCCGAAATTGAGGCTTCTGATGTCCCGGCCGCTCCGCTATTTGATCTTTCACTTGGGCGAATGAAATCGCGCACCGAACTGCTCTCATTCCTCAATTCGCTGGTCACCGAACCAACCGGCTCCGACCCGCTCAAAATCGTCCTGCGAATTGTCGCCAGACGGATTCGCGATGGCTCCTTAGACGTCGGAACGGCAATACAATCAATCTTTGATTTTCTGAAACATGACCGCGTTGATGACGACCTGTACATTACGTTCGTGACACTGGAGGATGACTACGCAGACATTCGGGACGGCGTATACGGTAACGGCGACTTCAGTGGTTTACGCGAATCATTGCTCCACGAATTGGACGCGTTCACAAAATCAGACGTGAGCGCGGGATAACAACCCGATGCAATGGACTCGCGATGAAGCCCGGCGGCGTGGATAATCCTGGGGTCGCGAGCCATTGATCGGGACCGTTCCGAGCCTTCTCTGTCGCTTGCGGCATGAATGAAGGCCGGGCTGTTATGCAGTCGGGCCATCTCCAGCGTGTCCTCGAAGCAGTTGAAGGTGGAGCGTCGCGGGCCCAAACGTCGTGGGCTCATCGAGGTCGAGTCCAGCGGCATGGGCTCGAAGGACTTGATGCCATGTCCAGCCACCTGAGTCGTTGAGGCGCTGTCGTTCGGGCGGTGGTTCGATTCGAAGGTTGGAAGCCGCCCGATGATTCAGGCTGTGGGTAGCGAGCGAGCCTGTGTGGCCTGCATCCCCCGAGTGCTGGTAGGATCATCCTGTCGCGGGGTGGCGGGCTGGTCTCCTGATAGACGCTGGCCCGGAACAACGCGATGCAATGGACTCGCGGTCATCGTCATGCGTGATGGCGATCCCGTGAGCCGCGGGCCATTGATCGCGGCCGTTAGCCAGCAAAATGGAGACCAACACCATGAAGAGCTTTATCTCCGCCATTGTCGCGTGCGCATTCGTTGTGGCCACGACGTGTCGCATGACTGACGCGGCAGCTGAAGACATCGGAAATTCGCTTTCTCTGGACGAGCGCGCTCTCCAAGCCGAATGGCAAGACTTGGACGAGAAGCAGGCCGGAGAACTCACTCTGCGCAATATGCGCGGCCTTGTGCGGGCTATGCACAAATACGATGAAGAACATGGCTCTCTACCGCCAGCCGTTGTCCCCAATCCCCATCTCCCGCCTGAAAAACGTTTGAGCGGCTTTGTGTTGCTGCTTCCGTTTCTCGACGCGACCGACTTTGCACGAGATGGCAAAGAAGGGCAGCGATTCTTCAATGATGACCTATCCGCCATGGCCAAGTCGGTCGGCGAAACAATCGACTTAACAAAGGCATGGGATGACCCCGTAAACCTCAAGGCTGCACGAACCCTGATTCCTGCTCTTTTGGCTCCTGGTGGCGGTCCATTCCGTGACAAGAACGGCTATGCGGTGTCGCACTTTGCGTTTGTACGCGGAGCCAATGGCAAAGATGATGGCGCCTTCAACGAGACTGTCGGGATAACCTTTCTCGATGCGGACGAGGTGATCGCAGATGGATCGGTGTCTACGTTTGCTTTGGGACAAATCAACGATACCCTCGGGCCTTGGACGGCCGCAGGGCCCGCCACATCTCGGCATGCCTATCACCCGTCTGATGCAGTCAAATCGCCGACCTTCGGTGGCCCAAACGAAGGAGGCTGCTACTTTGTCAACTGCGACAGTTCTGCCTATTTCCTCGCCATCGACAAGACTGCAGCTGCAGACTTCCATGCACTAGCGACTCGAGCCGGTTCGGAGCCAATTGATTCATCGGCGCTGCCGCGATTCAAGAACGTATTGGAATGGAAACGTGCAAAGTGACGTGCAGGTCGGCTAACCAAGCGCTGGATCAGACGGCGGCTTACGTCCAGCGGCGAATCTGAGTCTGTGGCCCGCCGCTGATCAGCTCAGTCGTTCGGCCTAAATCTGTCGTTGTGCTGCCACGCAGCGAGGCCCTATGCTGTTATCCTCCCAAAGGGGGAGTCTGGTTCAGGGGTTGTAAACACTTGGAGGCTGCCATGGCTCGTCTTCCGCTGTTTCTCGCCATCGTCTTGGCGTTTGGGGCTAACGCCGGTGTGGCTGGCGACGCTCCCGAAAACCGAGTCGTCGTCATGTGTCGCATGCGGCAAGGCGATGAGATCACGCAGGCGCCGAAAGTGACGGGCGTCTCGGGCGACACGCTCTTGGTCGGTTTTACCGAAGTGTCGGTAGAAGTGACACCAACAGTTGAGAAAGACGGCATGCTCACGGTCGAAGCAAAGGTGATGACAGAGGCTGGTAACCCTAATCCGAAAGAGACGATCGTATTGCCGAAGCTCAAGCTGAAAGCGCCGCGTGGGCAGGATGTCTTCTTTGCTTGTGGAGATCTAGTAGAGGTCACTGTGTCTACCGACGTTGATCGCTAGGCATGCCGAACCAAGCGATGCAGCAGAATCGCGATAGCGTCCTGCGGTGGTGAAGATCCCTTTCCGCCATCTGCTCATCGCGGGCGTTCGGCCCGCCCCCAAACACGGAAGGATCGGCTCCCAGATGAAGCAACTACAGAATGCGATGCTGTGCGTCGTTGGCGTAACGAGCGTGATGGCCCTCTACTTGGCTGAGCGTAGCCCCTCCGAGCAACTGGCCGACGTTGCTGCGAGACTCGACGCCATCGACGCGCGTTTAGCTGATCGCGATAAACTAGATGTGATGCACGCCTCGCTTGCGTCGGATATCGATAGCCAGGGCGTGATTCGGTCCGCTGAGGGAAACGTTATCGGCCACCGGGGTATTGATGAGCCGTTGTCGTTTCAAAAGATTTCGTACTGAGAGTCGAGGATCGGCGGGATGCCGAACCAAGCGATGCAGCCGTCAGGCGGCGAGCCTGTAAGAAGCGAAGCACATCCACGACCGGGCGTCTCCAATGTTCCAATCCAGTTCATCGATAGCACTTGTTGCCCTCTGGATTGGGTTGTTGTCGTGTTCTATTTCACTGAGCGGAGAGTCGGGCGACAGTCGGCCCACGTATATCGATCAGTTTCGCGCTATTCGAAAGGACACTGACGACAAATTGAAACCGGTCCGCGAACGAGGGATGAAGGCGATCGTTACCGCAGGCTCCGAGGCTGGCCGCGACAGTGTTATGGACCAGATCCGAGTTGAGACGGCGGCGATTTTTTCGGCACCCGCAGCCGACGTACTTGATCTAGTGAAGCCGCATGCTGCCGATGCTGAAGCGGTCGAACCTTTAGTGTGGATCGTTGAGTTCTGCAGTCCAACGCATGCCGGTGCCGCTGCTGAACTCTTGACGAGACACCACTCAGGCCACCCGCGAACGATCGCACTCGCTAGAAGCTCGGCGAAGTCAGCCAGGCTGTGGGTTGAGCCCATGCTACGCACTCAACTAGCTGCGCAAGACTTGCCGCCAGACCAGAAATGGAGGTTGATGTTCTCGCTAGCCACGTTCCTGCAAACGAAAGCCGACCTATCTGTGCGGCTTTCGGTTGCGGGTGACGAGGATTTAGCCCGGTTCGAGCGAATCAATGGCAAAGACGTCCTAGCCGACCTGCGGAGCGCTGACGTCGGCAACCTGGAAGACGAAGCCGTAAGTCTATTCCATGCTCTAGACGAAGAGTTCCCAAGCGAAGAGCTTCGGCCGGGGCTCACGGTCGCCGAAGTCGCCAAATCATCTGTGTTCCAGATTCGTAATCTCGGGGTAGGCAAGACCGCTCCCGACATCAGCGGTGAAGACGTGGATGGTGTGAGCTTCAAGTTGAGCGATTACCGCGGCAAGGCGGTTGTGCTCAGTTTTTGGGCTAGTTGGTGCGGGCCGTGCATGGAACTTGTGCCGCACGAACGTGAACTGGCTGAAATCTACAAAGACAAGCGGTTTGCGATCGTTGGTGTGAACGCGGACCCGGACAAGGCGACGCTGCAGCAAGCGCTGAGTCAGCACCAAATCAGTTGGCGGTCATTCTGGTGCGGCGAAGACGGGCCGTTGGGTTCAATCGCCAGGGCGTGGAACGTGAACACATGGCCAACAACTTACCTTATTGACCACAGGGGCGTAATTCGCGGCAAAGACGTAAAGGGTGCTGCCTTTGATGCGATGGTCAAGCAAATGGTGACTGACGCTGAGATCGCAGCAAAATGAAGTCAAAGAGACCAAAGCACGGTTATTGGAAGAGAATGACGGTGCCGAACCAAGCGATGGAGCCGTATCGCAATGGTGTCCTGCGGAGTTGAGAATCCAATGCCGCGATCTGCTCATCGCGGCCGTTCGGGGCGTCGAGTCTCCCCATGACCGAGAAGATCACAACTTCGTCCGTAGGCCGCGAAACGGTCGTCCTTGAGTGCAACGGCCAGCAGTTTGATCGGATCGTTCAGATGCTGGAGGCCGAAATAGAGCGGCCCATTGGCGTCGGCGATGGCCACAAAGTCCACGGCGTGATCATCAGCAATACAGATGCGTCAAAGCCGGGTGTGTCGAGAGGGAGTTTTAAGGATCGCGTTGCACTGCTCGGATGTAGCCTAGTGGGCCTTGCCTTGCTGTTCGTGTTCGTCATCGGAATACTGGCCATTACTGGCGTCGCAGCGGACTGGTGGCGGCAGAGCCCCGAACCACACGATGCAAAGGACTCGCGGGCATCGTCGTGGGTGATCGCTGACCCGAGGGCCGCGAGCCTTTGATCTTTGCCGTTATCAGGCAACCGCAGATGCCTCTCTCCGAAAAGGCACAGCACCGGCTTTTGATGCCATTCGCACTTTCACCTATTATGAAGTGGGGTGCGTTGCCGGGTATCGTCGGACTGATATTGATTGCAGTCGGGGGCCTAAAAAAGATCGGCTGGTTGAAGATCGCGGGCGCGGTTTTGGCCGCTCCGATGTTCTGGTGTTATTTCGTCATTCTCTTCATCTTCATGCCGTATCTCTTGTTCGAGAAGATTCGGAGGAGCAGTAGGTAATCTGTGTTGAGAGTGTTTTGGCACCCCGCAATGCGTTGCAGCGAACCCGGCATAGCGTCGTGATTGGGAATCTTTGCGTCGCACGTGCCGGGTCGCTGAGGTGGGAGCGTTATCCGGAAGTCCGCACATGTCTCTGCGCGTGGTAGAAGGCGACCTCCTGAATCAGCCGGTTGATGTGGTCGTCAACCCGTGGAACCGAAACATCATCCCGTGGTGGCTCCTGTTGCCTCAGGGGGTTTCTGGGGCGATAAAGCGTCGCGGAGGCAGTCAGCCCTTCCGCGAAGTGGCCAAGGCCGGGCCAATCCCGCTCGGCGGCGCCGTAGTGACGACTGCGGGGCGTCTGCCGTTCAAGGCTATCATCCATGTTGCTGGGATCAGCATGCTGTGGAGGGCATCGCGGGCGTCCATCGAGGACTCAACCCGAAATGCTCTAGCGAAGGCAGCGGAACTGGGCGTGTCCAGCATTGCGATGCCCTTGATCGGCGCTGGCACAGGAGGTGTCCGTTCTGCTGAAGTGGAGCAATGGATGTCGCAGGTGATCGCGGAAGCACCGTTCGCGGGCGAGGTCCTCATCGTTCGGTATCGCAGGGACTGATAACAACCCGATGCAATGGACTCGCGATGAAGTCCAGCGGTGTGGATAATCCAGTGGTCGCGAGCCATTGATCGGGAACGTTCTGAGCCCTCTCTGTCGCTTGCGGCATGAGCAATCGGCTTGGGAGATATGCAGCCGGGCCGTCTCCTGCGTGTCCTCGAAGTAGGTGAAGGTGGATCGCGGCAGGCTCAAACGGTTTGGGCTCGTGCGGCCGCCGAATCTCCGGAAGCTTCAAGGGACTTGATGCGATGCCCAGCAGCCCGAGGCGTCGTGGCGCTGTCGTGCGGGCCGTGCATGATTCCGCGGTTGGGCGTCACCCGATGATTCAGCCCTGGCATAGCGAGCGGTCCCCTGTGGCCTGCGTCCCCCGAGTGGCGGTAGAATCAGGCCGTCGCGGGGTAGCTGGCCAAACTCATGTGCGACGCTGGCCCAGAACAACGCGATGCAATGAACTCGCGGTCATCGTCATGCGTGATGGCGAGCCCGAGGGCCGCGAGTCATTGATCGCCGCCGTTCGGGCAACAATGGATACAGCCGTCGAGTTCTCGTCGTTAGTTGTTGTGCTCGGCGTTGTGGCGCTTTGCGTTGCCTTCTCGCTGGTTGTGGTACGCGCCTGCTTGATCGCACCTGCGACGCCCGGAGTTTTACAGCAGTTACTCATACTCGGCGCAGCCATCCTGCTTTTCAGTGGCGTGGGGGGAATGCTGATTGCACCAACAGGCCCGGGGAGTGGCTGGCCGGTTTTTTTGATGAGTGCGGTGCCGTGCGTCTTTTTTCTCGTCATAGGCTCCCGATTGCCGAGGATTGCTGCAGCAGTCTTAGCGTGCGCGTGCTTGGTCGGGATTGTTTCGGAGTTTCGTGCCCGAGCCGCTGCAGTCGCTCGCTTTCGTGCTGCAGCGGAGCATCGCGCACGGATGGCAGAGGAAGAGCCCGGGAGCGGGGACGTAAAGCCCGAACCAAGCGATGCAGCAGAATCGCGATGACGCCCTGCGGGGTGGATAATCCCTTGGCTGCGATCTGCTGATCGCGAGCGTTAGCCGATAGTGTGGAATGAATCACGTGTGCGAAGCTTGTGAGAACGCTGCGCCCGACACGGCCGAACCGTGTGACGACCCTGCTGCGCCGTACCATTTGTGCACGGCATGCCACGCACGGCTTCATGCTCGCGCGCTTCGACCTGTGGAATGGTTCAATCTAGCGAAGCGACACGGACCCTGGCAGTTCCTCCTGCATGACGACTTCTATGATGAGGATGGGACTGCCTTGCAGCCGGAGTGCGAAGTCGTAACGCCGGAACTATATCCATCCCCCGTGCTTGGCGTCATCTCGGATGATCCGGAGAAGTTGCTCGACTACACGATCACACGCTGGCACTTTGAAGAAGTGGCAAGCGCATGGAACAAATTGTCTCCCAGCCAAACGCTGAAGGCGATATCGCTACGCTTCGCCGACACCGGCAACGCGGGCATCAAATCCGTGATGCTTGATGTTGCATCAACATTGGGAGAGCAGGCCGAGGGGTTCGTCAGGTATGCGTGGGGCGACTTTCCAGAGACCGTTGATCTTCCGTCCCTCGCTAAGGCCAGTGCTTCCTGCTTGCCGCATCGTGAAGGCTTTGACCGCGTCGTCGAATCTCTTGGGCACTGCGAAGAGAGCAAAAAGCGCGACCTGATGTTTTCGTTGTCGTATTTTCGCTCTCCGGAAACGCTCGACTGGATCGAGGCGAATATCGTCTCGCCCGTAACCGAGGCGTGGGGGCGACTGGCTGCCGTTTCTGAGCTTGATTGGCCTCGTGTAAGGCGCTGGCTTGGTAATGGTCGCCCTCTTAGCCTTGTGGCCCTTGATGCTTTGGCTGCAATCGTCCGTCCGCAGACCCCCTTGCTGCGTGAATTTGCCCCGCGGCTCAATAATCCTCCCGACGTGGAATCGCTCACTACCGTGCTCAAGTGCCATGCCAATCAAGATCCAGTGCCGCGTGTGAGCAGGATTACGGGCCTTGTGCTTGAGAATGCAGGCGTTCTAACTAAAGGCGGCTAACCAAGCGTTGGAGCAGACTCGCGATAGCGTCCTGCGGTATGGTGAGGTTGTTGGCTGCGAGCTGCTCAACTTTTTCGTTCTCCGTGTGGTACGCTGTCGTCTACGTCGAACCATCTGTTCTCATCATCACCCTGCAGGCCTCAAATGAGCGCTACTCCTTACACGGCCGTCATCCGGCGCGATGGCAAATGGTGGATTGGTTGGGTAGAGGAGGTGCCGGGCGTGAACTCGCAGGGCGAGACGCGCGAGGAGCTTCTCTCCAACCTGCGTGAAGCCCTTAATGAAGCCATCGAAATGAATCGCGAAGATGCCCGCAAGGCTGCTGGCGAACAGTTTGAGGAAGTGGCGCTACAGCCGTGAAGCGTCGCGATCTTGTTCGCCATATGGTCGATCACGGATGCGAACTGGTCCGTGAAGGCGGAAACCACTCGTGGTGGGGAAATGTGATCCTCAAGCAGCGGTCCGCTGTGCCACGCCATCGGGAGATTCCCGACTTCCTCGCCAAGAAGATCTGCCGCGACCTTGGCATCCCAGCGCCAGGCGAGTCCAGTGAAGAGGGAGAACCAGACGCTGGATCAGACGGCGGATCGCGTCCTGCGGAGTAGCTGAGCCGATGGTCCGCCGCTGATCAGCTTTCCCGTTAGGCGTATGACCGCGTTAACCCTAATTCGTAGCGGAGTATTTGGTGCGGTGGCTGTCGTTGCCCCTGCAGCAGTGCTGTTCCTCGCGAGCGGCTTCGCATGGAGTAGTGACCTCGGCGCCCTCGTGCCGTATACCGCGCTGTTAGGCATCGTGCTGGCAGTGGTGGCAGCGCTGGCATGGGCGTGTGTCCGATTGGCCGGGTTTGGGCCAACCACCGCAGTCATCCTCACAACAATGCCATTCATTGCGATGACCGTTTTGACCATTCCGATATCACTGGCAGCCGCCACCCGCCTTGGGCTTGCTGCCGTGATTCCGGTTCTTTTTTGGGCAGGTCAGTTGGCGGCTGCGGTGCTGGTCGCGCGTGCGGCCACCCGTCGTGCACTGCTCTGAAGCGGTACCCCATCGCGCCTAACCAGACGCTGGATCAGGCGGCGGATAGAATCCAGCGATGACGCAGAGCCCGTGGTCCGCCGCTGATCAGCTTTGCCGTTCTGCCAAGTAAGGATGCCACAGTGGACCGTATAGTCCAAGCCTTGGAGTCCCTGCTGCCCGAACTGACCGCGTTCGGTGAGTCGCTTGCCCAAGAGTTCCCCCTCGTTCATACCCAAACGACCTCGCGCCGCCATGACGACACGTTGTATAGCGTGGCGCTGACCTGCGTACGAAATCGGGCAGATGAGTTGGATGAGCGTTGTGTCGTCCTGATTGCGTACTTCGCCGAGTTTGATGCGCCCGTACTGAACGCCTTCGTTCAGTGGGTGAGTCCTCCGTTTCGCCGCGAGGCCCAGGTGGCGGAGTGCAAGGGGCCGAATGCCCACGATCTGGCTCAGTTCTGTCACTCGGTGCGCGGATTGCTCGACCCCTTGCGGTCGGCTGTTCGTCGAGGCATGTCGGCCGACGATCCTCTTAGTGATGCCGGGTCAGGCGACGCATATGACGCTGGATGAATATCGATGGCATTCG
>Ga0208784_1000828_pt1 | contig 13910 bp, 22 predicted proteins | sample DEB19_08_DNA_FD_184531 | JGI IMG/M metagenome (GOLD analysis project Ga0208784, IMG submission 184531) | Aqueous microbial communities from the Delaware River and Bay under freshwater to marine salinity gradient to study organic matter... | ecosystem: Environmental > Aquatic > Marine > Coastal ... | reverse complement strand
GCGAAACAGGATCTCATTCTGAACTCGTTCACAACCGGCAAGATCAATGACGCGGTGGTCAATCGTGTCACAAAGGACGCAGATGGTCGGCCAAACTGGCGACGCTGGGATGTTGATTTGAACGTCGACACGAGCAGCACTATGGGCAGGTTGTTTGCTGAGACAAAACCAAAAGCCGTTCAGCGTGGTCTGCCTGCTTTGGTGATCGCAATGGGTGACGACGCGACAATCTTCCAGATTCCACTAGATGCCAACGAGGATCAGGTGATAGCGGCGATTGAGGGGGCTAAGTAATGGCATCGAGTGAACTGTACGACGGCGAGTTGATAATCCACGAATCGACGGTGGTCAGCGAGTCGTCTGCATTTGGTCGCGGTCTTGATCTTGGATTACGCGGACCAGGAGATTACGAGTACGGCACGGCAGCAGATCCATTTCCGCCAGAATTGTTGATTCCACGCACTGAATGGCAATCACGCATTCAGGAGATGGAACAAACGAAAACACGAATTTCCGATTTGATTCGCAAGCGTAACTCACCATGCAAAAACCAGCAGTCAACCAATTACTGCTGGATGAACTCGCCAACACGCTGCACGGAAATCGTGTACATGCAGCAGAGCGGTAAGGTGCTCAATCTGTCGCCAGCATCCGGGGCGGCGCGTTACACGAACTTTCGCAACGTCGGCGGCTGGGGTCGTGACGCTCTGTTGTGGATAACTGAGCACGGATTGAACGAGGTCAGCGACTGGCCTGCCAATGCGATTGATCGCAAATACGACACGCCAGAAAACCGCAAAAAGGCGATGGCGCATCGAATCATCGAATGGACCGAGTTGAAGCCTCGAAACATGGAGCAGTTGATTTCAATGCTGCTTCGACGGATTCCTGTGGCGTGCGGGTTCAACTATTGGGGCCACGAAGTGACGGCGATTGATCCTGTATGGATTGACGGAGCGGCGGCGATTCGTATCGAGAACTCGTGGGGTATGACGTGGGGGGCAAGCGGAATGGCAATTCTTCAAGGCAGTAAGGCATTGCCAGACGATGCGGTTGCACCACGAACGGCCAATGTCACGGAGTAGGCTATGAACGTGCTCATCACGCTGCTGATGCTGTTTGTAGGTGAGGTGCGATTCGGTGAGCTGCCACCGTCGAAGGTGACCGCAGCGAAGCCAGCACCGCAACAAAAATCGAATCTGCATTCCCATCTGTGCTCGAAGTGCAATCATGAATGGTGGCACGATCCGACAAAGGGACCAGTGTCACACAACTGCCCGAAGTGCGGTCGGCAACAATTCGTAATTAACAGAACTTCGCCCGCTGGCTCGCGGTCAACGCCTCTCGCTGCTGGTCTCCCCTCCCAGCAGGTTGGTCGCGAGCCAGCTTCTAAACAAAAGGTTGTTTACGTGGTCGGTTCGACAACGTGCTATCCATGCCAGTTATTCAAGCAACAGCACGGCGACGGCAACGAGTCGATCAGGTACGTTTACGCATACATGAACGGCGGCAGACCATCGCATATCGACGTGTCTACCTGGACGAACTTGTTAAGCACAACAACAGCGGAAGATTCCTGTGGCCTTTTTTCGTGGTCGAGATCGGCGGTGAATTTGTCGCACAACAGGCGAGGGTCGAGTGATGGCGACGAAACAGCGTACTGAGGTTCGCGTTCTGCCGATGATTTCCGCCGACATGGACGCGATCATGGCAATCGAGGAAGTGTCGTTTCAGTTTCCGTGGACTGAAGAAGAAATGATGCAGGCGCGGCGGGTAAGAAATGCCATTTGCGCGACCGCATGGAGTGATAAATCAATCGCGGGATTTATGATCGTCAACGTGGACATCGGCGTCTGGGACATTGCCAACATTGCGGTTCATCCACATTTTCGGCGTCAGGGCGTAGGCTCGCAATTGGTCGAGAAGTTGAGCAGCAGGGGCGTTGAGTGGAAAACACTCAGGACCACCGTGCGTGAGCGAAACCTTGCGGCGCAGTTGTTTTTCAAGTCGCTCGGATTCGTTGCTGTTGGAGTGATTCAAAATCATTACGACGATACCGACGAGGACGCGTACCAGTTTGTGAGGGGGTACGAATGAGCAGTCTGTCAGCGTATCTGAAGCGACTCGAAGAAAAACGAAAACAGCGATTGCCTAAACGATATCCGTGGCGAAAGAAATCGGCAAAATCATCTATGGCCACAACTGGGAAACAAAATGTTGACTGAACCGAACCAACATTGACAACACGGCGGCATCGCGGACAATCGCGGAGAGTGGTTTTTCTGGTGCGGAGAATGCGATGGGCCAAATCAAACCGTATCTGCCAATAATCCTCGCTGCGGTGTTTGCCGTGGCGTTGTTTTCCGTCGATGCAACGTCATACCACAATGAATTCAATCAGATCGACGTGCAAAAAGCGGTCGGACTATTCGCCAGTTTGTGGGCAACGCTTACTGTCGTGCTGAAGCTCCAGCCGCCAGGGGAGCAAAAATGATTGCGGTGGATGTGGATCTCGCGACAATCAATTGGATCGTTGTAACGCTCGGTGGTGCACTGGCAACGGCAGGCGGGGCGATATGGCTCGCAGGTAAAAGGCTGGCTTTATTTCTGAAGCCTCACGTCGAGCGGTTTTTCAACGATCACAATCGGTTGGTGACGATCACGAGCGAGCAAGTTCCGATCATGAGCCAGACACTGACGAGCGTTTCGAACACGTTGACGAGACTGAGCGACACGCAGGATTCACACAGCGAAATGCTTCAACAACAGGGTGCAAACCTCGAAAAGATTCGCGCGAAGCTGGAGAAGAAGAAAATCCTTGACGCTGATTCCGAGTAACTAACTGCGGCTGGTCCGCGCGGGAAGCGGGGTGATCGAGGTGAGACGATACTGAAAACTTCGCTGGCTTGGTTGGGTGTGACGGGAATTTCGCTACCCCAGGACCGTCCTACCATGCCAGCGATTTCTTAACGCCTAATTGTTCGACTGTTTTGGAAGATTCGAAATATGGCCGAGTCATACTACAACGCAGCAAGCGGAAACTGGTCGACCGCAGCCAACTGGAGGGGCGGCACGAACGGCGATGGTACGCTCCCGACCAGCGCGGATGATGTTTACGCAAACGGCAAAGCCATCACGATTGACCAGGATATCACCGTCAACAGCCTGCGGACAACTGCTGGTACTACTGCTGTTGCTGGCGGGTCATTTACCGTTTCGACTGGCGGTCGCACGCTGACAATTAACTCGTCGATCAACCCTGGTAGTTCCAGTTGCTTGACGTTCAGTGCTGCCAGCGGAAACACGCTCACGATCAACGGTTCGGGCCTGACGATCAACGGTTCGGCGTCGTCGAGCATTCGCGGTGTCGTCAACTCCAGTACCGGCACCATCAATATCACCGGAAACACCCTCGGAGGCACCACAAGTTCGGCGGCTGCGGTTTACAACACGTCAACCGGAACCATCAATATCACCGGAAATTGCACGGCAGGAACTGGGTCGTCATCGCATGGTGTACAAAACGCATCAAGCGGAACAATCACGGTCAGTGGTCTTTGCACTGGCGGGAGCGGTGGCAGTAACGGGGCAAACGGAATTCTCGTCGGAACGGGCACCGCAACGATTGGATCGTGTATCGGCGGGTCTGGCGGTACAGCGGCTGGTGCGGCAGTATCGACGGGATCGCTCACGGTAACAGGTTCTGCGACAGGTGGAAGTGTTGCCAACAGTCACGGCGTGACGATTTCCGGTGCGGCAACGGTCAGCGTCGGTTCAGTTGTTGGTGGTTCCAATGCTTCAGCGAACGGCGTAAACAACGCTTCGACGGCAACGGTAACAGTAACCGGAAATGTGTCAGGGCCAGCGTCCGGGACTGGAGTCGGATTGGTACTCGGTGCTGGAACTGGATCTTGCGTCAATGTCACCGGAACGACCGGAGGCGGGGTAACTGTCTCCACTGGATCTCTGACAGTATCAGGAACTGTGACGGGCGGGTCAGCGTCAACAATCACTGGAATCACGTTGTCCGGCGCAGGTTCGGTTACGGTAGCGGGTGCGGTCACAGGTGGAAGTGCTGCAACGGCATATGGTGTTCTCAACAGTTCGAGTGGAACAGTGACGCTGAATGGTTCCGTGAATGGCGGAACTGTATCGGTTACAGCACTCGGCGCAATGAACAACTCAACCGGGCAACTGCTGTGCAACGGGGCAGTGAACGCCAGTTCTGTTGCACCGGCGATTTCGGATAATCCAGCATCGGCAGGGTTTGTTCGTGTCACTGGTCCGATCACGAACTCAACAGGCATCAACGCGATCACGGCGACTCGATTGTGCCTGGTTGCGGCGTGTGATTGGACCATCGCCAAAGCAGGTACACCGCCAGCGTACAACGGCACCGTAACGATTGGCCTGAAGGGTGGCAGTGGCGGCGGCGGTAGAATTCTCAGATCGTCAATTATCGGAGCAATCTCGTGAGTGTACGCAGCGGCCAATCAATCACCAAGGTGTTCACCACGCGCGTATTTTCGACGGGCGTGGCAACCAATGCGGATTCGCTCCCAACAGGCACGCTGTACGTCAACGGGACTGCTGACGCGGCGTCCGTGACGGTCACGAACGTGGCGACCGGCATTTACAAGGCTGCGGTGACGTTGCCGACATTGGCAGTTGGCGACGTGGTGGATCTGCGAATTGCGGCGACAGTCTCGTCAGTGGCAGATACCGAGGTCATCTGGAGCGACACGAAAGACCTGGTGATCGACTCGGCGGGATTAGCCGATGCCAATATGGTCAAACTCGGACCTACCGGAAACGGAACGGCACAGACGGCAAGAGATATCGGCGCGAACATCGATGCAGCTATTTCAACTCGCTCAACGTACGCAGGTGCTGACACTGCTGGAACGACAACGCTGCTTGCAAGGCTGACGAGCACACGGGCAGGGCTGCTCGATAACTTGGATGCAGCAATTACCAGCCGGATGGCAACATTCAGCTATACGACACCGCCAACATCAGAGGCGATCGTGACGGCTATCATGACGGACTTGCTGTCGGGAACGGACTTCAATACGACCGGCAGTTTTGGAAAACTTGTCAAAGACTACCTGGATGCTGCTGTTTCGTCACGGCTTGCGACCACCGGATACACGGCTCCAGATAATTCCACAATCAGCACGATTTCCGGCAACATCGGAACAGCAGGCGAGGGACTCACTGCGATTGGTGACACCAGAATCGCAAACCTTGATACAACGGTTTCATCGCGGTTGGCGTCGGTGAGTTACACGGCACCGGATAATACCGGAATTGCATCGGCGGCGAGTTCAGCTAGTTCTGCGGCGGCATCAGCATCGACAGCAGTAACGCAAGCAACAAACGCGGCAACACAAACCACAGCAGCGAACATTCGCTCAGCAGTAGGATTGTCAGCGGCGAATCTGGATACGCAAATCGGCGACTTGCCAACGAACTCGGAACTGACAACCGCAATCACGGCACTACTCACGACACAGATGACAGAAGCCTACGCAGCAGATGGGACCGCTCCGACATTGGCACAATGCCTGTTTTTGATTCAGCAGTCGCTGCATGAGTTCTCGATCAGTGGGACTGCGAGGACAGTCAAAAAGCTCGATGGTTCAACGACTGCTGCGGTTTTTACTCTTGACAGTGCCACGTCACCAACATCCACCACGAGGACAACGTGAGTATATCATCAATTGTCGTTCGCGGATTTGGTTCGTTCGGTAATGGGTTACTGGCGATATTGGGATTCGGCGTGCCAGTGCCGATTGGTCCGGGTATTTGTGGTGATGGGGCATCCTTTACGCAAGAAGGATGTAATGGATCGATTTCGATATCAGCAGTGACTTCGGCGATTCCACTGTCGGCGTCCGGGGCGGTGTGTTTTCAAGGTGCTCACGACGGCGGCATCGTTCCGCTGATTGACGAAGAAGGACTGTACACATGACCACTGGAATCTACGGCGGCGAGGCATGGGAAGATATCGGGGCGTGCATCATCGCGCGGTTCGCGGCCATTTCAGGAAGCGGTGCAGCATCGCCTGTCGACACGGAAGGCAACTTGATAACGCAATCGGACGTGTCCAGTATTGCCGTCAAGGTCTTCGACGCAGACAAAATGCAGGTGGGATCGACGCTGACACCATCAGCATCGTCAACCGTGTTCGACACGCTTCAAACGTCGGGAACGTGGGGAAACCTCAAGGACGGCGGAAACTTCCGATACACCGTGCCTGGAACGTACTTCCCGATTGGCGGGACAACTAATCGTGTCGAGGTCGTGATAACACTGACAGATGGCAGCAAGTTACCCGCCGTTTGGAATCTGGCGGTCAATGAAATGCTGAGTTCGTGAAATGATTTCTCCGTAAGGGGTTCCCCGGTCAGGGGGTCTTTTTCGCGGCAATCCAGTTCGGGTTCCCCTTCGTCGGATGCGCTGCGGCAATCAATCGCGCCGCCTCCTCCTCGGTGAACACGTATCCGACGCCGACAATCTGCCCGATCTGTTTTTCACGGGCAATCTTCGACACAGATGAGCGGTTGATGCCGATCTGGTCCGCAAGTTGTTTCGCTGAGAATAGTTTCACTGGTGATTTCCTCGTCAGGGGGGTCAAACGATTTCCACCGGAGCGGGGTCGGCTCGCAGGATCTTTCCTGCGTCAGCAACAGCTTCGGCTAATTGCTTCCGACCGTGCCGCATAACGCTCTCGTGCTGCGGTCGGAAATCCCGTCCACGATTCACGGCAGGCTCGCCATATTCCGGCCAGCCGGTCACAAAATCTGCGCCATCCAATGCTGTCAGCTTCGCCATCAAATCAGCAGCATTCAGCCCGACAACAACATCGTCCACGGGTTCCTCCCGCCCCAATTGCGACCCCGCGCGATACATGACGTGAGCGACAATCTTGGCGGATGCGAGCAGATACAGCACGATCCAGAACGCTTGGCGACCACCTGGCGGGATTTCCCCGGAAACGGGTGCCGCGTTTGAACTGCGGGCGATGCCGATCCGGGTTCCAGTGATCTTAGCGGGTGGCTGGTCGGTTCGAGACAGAATGAATTCTTGCATGGTTTCGCTTTCTGTTTCAGGTCAGTGGTTTCTTCGGAAGGGGGGTTGTGGTGTCGTCCGGGATTTCTCCGCGAGGGGTGTCCGCGAGAATGATATCCGCCACGGCAGCACGATCCATCCACCAGATACGCTTTCGGGTCGTATCGCACTGGTGGCATTTGTGGCGACTTAGGATATCCGCGCACCGATTGGAGTCTACTGGACTGGCGTTTGTGCGGAAAAATGAGCAATGCCCGCAGGCGAAGATGAGAGCCTGGATTTGCAACTGTAGCCTCCTGTTTAGGTGTAATGGCGTCCGTTCCCGCCGTTCCAGTGGGAACGAACGGACGTTGACGTCGTGGCAGTGATTCCCCCGCGACGGGTTGTGACTGGATTTCTCCGGCAACGGGGTCGGTAACAACTTCCCCCGTAACGGTATCGGCAACGGTTTCCACGGCAAGGGGTGTGTCGAATTCGTCCGGGTTGAAACTGCAATCGGCGTCCGTGAATTCGTCCAGGTCGCCATCACTCCATTCAGTGAACTCGGCGTAGTGTGAGTTGAACCGGCTCGCCCATCGTGCCGCAAGATCAGCGACTTCTGCCGACGATTTCGCGAGTCTCGGCAGTGGACCGCGTTTGATAAGTTCCCACACCGCAGGCGATGCTGAATCGTCGCGTGGATCTAATCCTAGTTCCGGGTGTTCAAACGCGACGGTCCGCGCGTGGCAATCGAATCCTGGACGGGTGGAATAGTCGAATCCCGCATCCTCCCATAGATTGCACCGTTTCGCGTTCAATCGGGTGAGATAACATGCGCGGATTCTTGCCGGTTCTGTCAGTTCGCGTTCTGCCGTCAACTGGCAATGTGCATCAGGCATCAGAGCGATAACGTCGGCAACATCAACGCCATATTGCTCGGCAGCGACTTTTGCGGATTCGGTGATTCGTGTCATTGTGGGACCGCCTCCCCATGCGCAATGACTTCAAACGGAATTGACGCGGGAATTACATCGCGGACACCATTCGACAGATAGTGAATGTGCAGCAGCGACATTAAACCCGCCAACTGATGGTATCTGTCGTATCTGGTGATGCCTGTAATCACGGCGCGATTTCCACGGACAAAAATTAGCGTACCTACGTCGATCATGTTTCGGGTTTCCGGTTTCTGGTGTCGGAGCTGTGGATTATGACTCTAGGCGATTTGGCCGAATGTGTCGCGACAGAAATAAATGAGCGTCGCTGGCGTCGAGTCCAGATTGTTGTGCATTCTTTGTGAATTCGGAGAACGCAATCGATGCGGCATCCTTTGCAAGCACCTCGCATCGATGCCACTTCCATTTAGCCAAAATTTGTCGCACAACGCGATCTTTCGCGATTTGCGTTGGTTGGTCAAAATAGTTCTGGCCAGGTCCCATTAGTTCAACTGCAATGTTGCGACCGATCCAATAGCTGATATCAGCATAGGATTGGCATTGTGAAACTACATGCTCAATAGCATGTTTCGCGCGGCGAAATTCCGTTATTTTGAGAATATCCGTTCTTGTGAATGTCATGCTGAATACCTCCAGAATGCCATCAACGTCGAATTGCGATCGTTGATTTTGGCTACCAAATCCTCAGCCCGACGCAGGTTTATATCGGTAGGTTCAAGAATGAGAATCCTCTTGACGCGACCAACGGACCACGGTGAGTCGTTATGTTTTCTGTGCGCGAATACAATGATTTTCATAGGATTTTCCTGTTTCTCAGTGGTTTCTCGGCAAGGGGTTTCCCTGGAACGGGGGTCATTCTGTCACGGCTCGGTGATAATCTGACGTGTGAGCGAATCCGAGATAACAGCACGAACATCGCGCGGAATAGTTTCCAGTCCAGATCGGCGAATCATCCGACGAATGGGCCGCAAACAATCGTTCATGATCTGCGGTTTCCTGTTTCTGGTTAAGAGTTTCCCTGGAACGGGGTCTAAAACAATCGGGACTGTCCAGCCAATTCGCGCCGGTCTGCGGTGTGTCTATCGAGTTCATCGCCGATCAGCTCAAGCTGACTGGCCTGGAGTGGCGCAGGCGACTTGCTACGCTTTCCGGGTGGAATCATGTTGAACAGCATACGCTGACCATTTGGCAATTCGTCGAACAGACTAGACTGAGTTCCGGCAATTCGTTCGCGTTTCATGGTAGTGGTTTCCTCGGGACGGGGTTTATCGGTTTCGGGTTTCAGGCAAACACTACGTTCGGAACACAAACCGCATCGACGCGGCGCGGAGATTCTGGCGCGTGGTGATTCTTCGTCAATCTCCGCTACGGCATAGTGAAAACCGAGATTGTCAGCAGCGCGGCACCGATTGAAACTATCGGCCAAGTCAAACGCATCGCGACGCGCCATCTCGTGGGTGTGAATATGGTATTCTTGGCGAGGATTGGAGAACACGCCACGCGACACCATGCCAGACCACGCGCCGAGGTGAGTTACTTCGAATCGACCAACGGGATGCGAGCAAATTGCGCCCGGTTCTGTGATGCGTATGATACTGAAAATCATCATTGGAAGTTTCCTTGCAAGGGGTTTCGGGTTTCTGTCGGTGTCCAGTGAATCGCCCGAAGTAAATCAGGCGATTCGGTGGAGATCGTCAAACATTGGCGGAATACAGATCGGCCGGAAGTGATTCCCTCGCAACCCCTACGGCATCGATTACGATCATCTGAACAGATACGCCCGTCCGATTGAATGCGTCAGAACCATTGAACGCCCCTGCTGCTATTGGCGTTGACTCGCCCCCGACAGATTCAAGCCATCGGGAAAACTCGCCATTGAACGCAGCCGAGTTTGCAACCAGTGCGACAAGTCTACCGCCATCAGCAAGCAATCTGTACGCGTGTTGAACGTGCCGCATATCCTGGCCTCGTTCAAATGGGGGATTCATCACGATTCGGTCAAACTTCACGCCCGACAACTCGAGGAAGTCCGCCGTGTCTGCGGAATGCCCTTTGAGTTTCAGGATTTCCACCAGAGATGGGCGAATCTCAATACAACTTAGGGAAACTTCCGCCGTCTCTGCAATAACGTCTGCAATTGATCCAATTCCGGCAGACGGTTCTAGAACAGTGTGACCATCGCGAATATCGGCAGCGGCAACCATATCGGAAACGAGCCCGGCGGGCGTCGGGAAAAACCCCTCAATCTTGACGCCCCGCAAATCGTCAATTTTGCGTTGAATAGCTTCATGGGCGATTCGCTGTGTCTCACTGGCGATGTCGTCCGCAGACTTGAACGATGCGACGAATTGGCGCAATTCTGCAGCCTTTGGCGACTTGCTGGATAACTCGCCAGTGTCGACAAGCGAATAGTACCCGCCAGACGTGTCAACGCGTGTCTTTGTGAGTTCAATGGCTTCCTTTTTGGTGACGATGCCGGCCAGTGATGCCGGGCATACTCCTGCGTCGTGGGCATCTGCCAGAACTCGCAACGCGCGTTGAGCGTCCCGAAGATTGTTTCCATCGTGACGGCGCGAAGCATATTCAACACCCCGCTTTGGTGTCCAATTCTGTGTCATCTCCCGCAATTTGTCGGCAATCGTCGATTCCATCGCGTCAGCCAATGCTCGCAACTTGCCGGGAATTTCTCGGCAAGGGGTTTTTACAGGATCGGCAGGAAGTTCTGCGGGAACGGGTGCCGTTTGTGGTTTATTGTCGAATGTCACGGCAAACGACTGTGCAGCATCAGCAGACCGGAACGCAAACCCGCCTGGAGTAGTTCCCCATTGGCGGGAATACCATCCGCCGCGCAGTTCGCATTCAGCCCGAAACGCGTCAAACGTCGCGCGGTCAAGTCGCTCGGCGGGGATCACGATCCACATATCAAAATCGCGTTTTGTGTGGCGATGTTTTTCGACAGTAGCGCCAGCCACATGCGGGGCGATTTCCACCGTAGGGGATTCCCCGGAAACGGGGTGTTTCGGTGTGCGGGATTTCCTCGCAACAGTATCCACCTTTTTTGGTGCCTCGAAATACTCGCCAGCCATCGGATACGTGGATGATCTGACAACCCATCCAGAGTATCGGCTTCGGCCAAGGTAGTTTCCTCCGCCCATGCTGTAATTCTCGCGATTTTCGAAACTCTCGTGATGGTACTCAACGCCATACGCTTGCGCGAATCTGGTAAAGCACAGATCGTCGTTATTCTTGGCGATCAGATCAGCAACGTATGTCTCTGCGGCTTCTTTCGTCGGGAATTCCATCACTCGATACTGATCGTCGCGAAGTTGCTCCCGATCTGCACAACCATATTTGTCAGGCTGGCTACGGAATGCCGTGACTCGCCATTGGTCGCAGCCTGGAGCGTATTCGGCAGTTGGCGGGAATTCCCCCGCAGCGGCGCGAAGTTGTTTGAATGATTCACGTTTGCCAGTTCCGAAGCCAATGATGACAGATCGACCGGAGCGACAACCCCAATAGTCTGTCATGCTGTCGGATTCGTTGATATGGAACTCGGCATAGATCACTCGTGACGCGCCAAGTTGTTCCATCCGTTCGCGACATTCGTCTACAGTCAACTTTGGGAGTGGACCAACTTCGACGAACGCGGCGTCATCCTCCGTCTGTCGTTCGATTCGAGCGGATTCTGTTTTAATCCACTTACTGACAGCGGAGTCCATGTCCTGGAGTTCCGCCAACGTGGCAAGGGTTTCTCCGGAACGGGGGGCGCTCAACTCGCCGATAAACAATTCTCCGTTGTTTGTCACGCAATTGTAGATCAGTCCACTGCATGGGCCAGAGAAATCACGTTTCGCGAGTCTCTGCAATGCGTTTGCCTCGATATCGTCGTAGGTCAGTGGAATTCCCTCAGAACTGTCGAGGGACAAACCGTATTGAGCGCGTAGGGCAGCACAATTCGAGACTGACAGCAATTCTGCGGAGGACACCGCATTGGTGAATGTCGTGAGTTTCAAGTGAGTGGCGAGCGCGGCGAACAATCCGAACTCGTTAACGGAGATTTGACAGACTGACATGGCGGGTTTCCTTGGTTTCGGGTTTCTGAATTGGTTTCTGTGGAACGGGTAAACTGATTTTGCGGGAACGGGTATTACCAACGTGTGCCAACTGGCGCGGGAAGCCGTCCATTTGCTTGTGCGAATTCGATATCGGCCATGATTTCAGTCCGATTCCCCCAACGGTTCCGGCTTCCAGTTGGAATCATGTTCAGACTGTAGTCGGTCGCATTGTGTTTCTTGACGTAAAACCGTTGGCCGTTTGTTGCTGTGAACTCGGCAAAATCACCAACAATCGTAGGTAGTGTAATCATGTTTCGGGTTTCCTTGAGCTGGAGGTTTCTGTGGAACGGTTCAAGCTGAAATTGGCAATTCAATCTGCCGTGGTGCATCGATTACAACGGAGTTATCCGACTCGCGAATGATGCGAGCGCCGTATCCGTCTGATTTGATCTTGCGTGCAATCGTCAATGCGTCTGGCAATGTTTTGACGCCAGATTCAGACGGATACCATCGCCCACTACTGCCGTGATGTTCAATTCGGTAGCCGTCTGGTGTTTCAATGGAAATGAGTCTCTGACAATCGCAGTAGAACGGTTCGGACGCAACACCGATAACATCGTGGATCGAATGGCAATGGTCGCATTCATATCGTTCGAGAATTTGTGGACGCACGCCAGCTTTGTAGCTTTCCATCCGTCCGCCGCGCCCGAATGGCGATGGAATCCAGCGCTCTTGCCAGTTTGGAATCATGCGGGTTGTTTGGCCGATGTGCATCGTAATTCCTCTGAATGGTTTCGGGTTTCATTGTCCAGGCTGAACAACTCACGGCGCACTCGCGAGAATGCGCCTAGAGTAGGTCAGATTGTTTGTGGAACTTTGCGAACCGTCCAGCTTTTCGGATTTGTCAGCACGTCGACATATTCGTCGGAACGGTGAGAAATCTCGTTTGACTCGCACCTATCGCCATTGCATCGAACAACCTTGCGAACCGAATAGAATCCATCGTCCGAACGATTCAAGACGGTTTTGCGCCATCCGTCCAGAATTACCCGATTGTGAATCGAGATTGTCACGGACAAATCGGTTTCGATGAATTCGATCAGTTTGGATCGTACGCCAATTGCATCACGGATAATCACGCCATCGTCACGCATGCGATAGGTCACCGCGCCGTAGTCTGACGCCAATTTCAACATGCCGTCAAACATGCCAATTGCACAATCGGCTTTATCCCAGCCAATTGACAGATAGTAGGCGCGGCGAGCTTCGATCATTTCAGCGAGTTCGAGAAGAGTCATGGCTTCTGTTTCCTGTTTCGGGTTTCTGTGAGACTATCAAACGAGTTTCGCGACAATCGCGAGAACTGACGATTCGGTATCGTATTTCGTGTCAATGATCTGCTGACGATTCTGATCGTCTTTGCGGGCGAGAACGACATAACGGCGGTCGGCAGCGTAATTCAGTCCGGCTTGTGTTGCTGCCTGGATGACGAAAGAAATAGTGGTCATTTGGTCGCATCCTGTTTCGGGTTTCGTGTTCGGCACTGGTGACAGTATTGTCTATTCGTCCAGTCGAGTCAATAGACGTGACAAGAATTCTGCGGAATTTGTGAAATCACAGTAGAAACGCATGCGGAATAGGGGAATGTGATCGGACTGGACAGTTGGTCTATCGGGAATGCAATCGGCATGCGGTGACAGCTCGCATTGGTCAGGTGAGACTATCTATGCCGCGTTGGTGCAGCAGATCGGTGATAACCAGGTGAATTGCCATTGACGGGCGATACTGTACAAACGCACACTAGACGGGAGGGTGGGGTCAGGGCTGTGCAACCGCCATGCCAAAC
>Ga0208784_1000825_pt1 | contig 13959 bp, 13 predicted proteins | sample DEB19_08_DNA_FD_184531 | JGI IMG/M metagenome (GOLD analysis project Ga0208784, IMG submission 184531) | Aqueous microbial communities from the Delaware River and Bay under freshwater to marine salinity gradient to study organic matter... | ecosystem: Environmental > Aquatic > Marine > Coastal ... | reverse complement strand
TGAAGAATAAATACTCAAAAAACCATACAAGAATGAATAGATATTCTAAAATTTTAAATCATATTGGTTCCAGTAAACCCAAAACTCCCAAAAGTTCTTCAGGCAAGAAAAGAACTTTTGAGGAGTATGAAGCGGATCAGAAAAAAACAGAAGTTGATAGATTAAAAGAACAAACTCAAGAACTTACTAAAAATGTTGAGTTTCTACAAAATCTTATCGTCAATCAACACGATGAGATGTATGAACTTCGTCAGCAACTGAAGAATACTCCTATTCCACAACCAAAAAAGCAACTGATTGAAGGTTTATTGAATGAACCTCCAAGTATGAAGAATAGTGATCCTCTTACACCACTGGATCAGAAGTATGTAACTACTCAACAGTTAAGCGACCATTATCGTCTCTTCACCAATCGCATTCTGGAACAGATGGCGACGATTGGTGGTGGTGGTGAAACTCAATTTAAGTATCTTGATGATATTCGAAACTTTATTTTTGTTGGAACCACTAATGATTTACCAACAGCAGTAGATGGTGTAATTAATCTTAAGGACAACTATACATATTTCTTCACCACAACTGTAGATTTACAAGGAAATCGTCTTGTTGCAGGACAGAACACAACAATTCTTGGTGGTTCATCTGAAAATTGTAGAATCAAATCAACAGGTATCAGCACTACAACCGCACTCTTAAGTAGTAATTATTCCCTTCCTTTGAGAAATATTACTCTTGAAGCACCCTTTGCAATCAATCTTGATGCAACTGGATATGGTACTCAAGCACTAGATTGGTTTGGAGTTAATTTTACCAACTGTGCAAGAGTAGGAATTATCTCAAGTTATGATAATTTTATTATGCTTGATAGTGCTTTCTTAAATTCTCAAGATTTAACCTTTGATGGAACAACAGGAACTGTAGGATTTAACCAGTGCTTATTTACCGGACAATTTCCTCCAAACAATCCCTCCGCAAAATCCATTCTTAATTTCCCAAGCACTTTTATTTGTAGAAGAAGAATTCGTATAACTGTTTCCTCCTTTCTTGTTCCACCAGGATATACGGGAATTACTGTTCAGAATGGAGTTACATTCCAATCTGCTAACGGGACTTACAATCCAGAAAGTTTTATCATACAGACCTGTAATTTCTCTGGACCTGGAACAAAAATTGGTGTAAGTACTCATACTGATATTAATGGTAGTGATACTTTCTTTGAAGGAAATAGAGGCATTCAAAATACTTATGCTTCGGGTCAATTTTATATGAGAGATAATGTAAGTAATACTGTAATTGGTGTTGGTAATACTAATGTTTGGACTAAAATTGTAGGTGTAACAACAACCACGGGGTCAATTAATTCAAAATTTACTGCGACAGAAGGTAGATTAACATACGATGTTTCAATTGATAGAAGATTTTTATCTCAAGCAGCTGTATCATTTACAACCGAAAATCCTAATGTAGAACCTGATATTGAAATAGGAATTTTGGATTATAATTCAGCAACTTCAACGGGAACAATATTACAGACTTCTGCTACTACTGTTAGGTCTTGCGATTATGGTACATATTATACCGCTCATTTAACTGATATTCACGATCATAATCAGGGGGATTATGTAGAACTTTATATACGCAATAAAACGGATGATAGTGATATTACAGTTAATGAAATGAGTTTATTGCTTACTTCCATATAAAGAAATTGTCAAAGTGACTTTATGATATTCATATAAAACTTGGTTAATAAATACCTGAAACAATCATAATGGTTTTATGAACTTCGTTAAACTTGCATTGGAGAATGGTGGAAGTATTCACCCTCTCATTATTCCTTCATCAGAACTAAAGGGTCCAGCAATTACAAATCCTTCCATTTACAACGATAACGGAAAAATTCTTGTAAATTTAAGGAATATTAATTATACTTTATATCATTCAGAAAAGAAGAAGTTTGAGCATCACTGGGGCCCATTAGTTTATATAAATCCGGAGGGCGACATTCATCTTCGCACTTGGAATTATATGTGCGAAATGGATGGAGATATGAGAATTAAACGTTATGACCGTATAGACACTTCAAAATTTCCAGATAAAGAACTTTGGGAATTTGTGGGATTAGAAGATGCGCGAATAGTTCGTTGGAATGAAAAGCTTTATATTTGTGGTGTTCGTAGAGACCTTGATCCTACTGGTAGAGGAAGAATGGAACTCTCTGAAATCGAGATTACAGAGAGTGGTGTAAAAGAAGTATCACAATACCGTATTCCTATTCCAGGATGTCACGTTGATGAAGGATCTTATTGTGAAAAGAACTGGATGCCAATTCTTGATATGCCATTTCATTTTGTGAAATGGACAAATGGAACTGAAATTGTTAAATATGACATTGAAACTGGAAGAACAACTCAAGTTGCTGTTCGTGATTGGAAAGATTTAGGTTGTATTGATTTGAGAGGAGGATCGCAAGTAATTCCTTACGATCAAAATCATAGGTTCTGCTTGAACCACGAAACTTATTTGACCAAAAGCGAAGCAGGAAGAAAGGATGGAGTTTATCGCCATCGTTTTGTTGTTTGGGATAATAATTGGAATATTGTTAAGGTTTCTAGGCAGTTTTCATTCCTAAATGCTGAAATTGAATTTGCTGTTGGAATGTGTGAGTATGGGAATGATTATCTAATGACTTTTGGTTTTCAGGATAATGCCGCATATTTATTGAGAGTATCCCAAAAATTCGTGAAGGAGTTTATTTTTAAATGATTATACAAATACAGGACATTATTCAAAAATATGATATGAATATTACTGGAGTAATTCATATCGGTGCTCATTATGGAGAAGAAGTTTCTAGTTATGTGAACATGGGAATAAAAGATATTATTTTATTTGAACCATTGAGAGAAAACTTTGAAATTTTAAAAAGGAATATATCTCATTTCACACATACTAACATCAGAAAAAATCAAGTAGCATTAGGAAATAATAATCGTACAGTTACGATGAATCTTTCTAGTAATGGATTAGAAAGCAGTTCTATTCTAAAACCCAAGAGACATCTAGAGTTATATCCAGATATTACTTTTGATAGAACTGAAGAAGTTGAAATGCAAAGGTTGGATGATTATAATTGTAAGAAGTGTAATTTTATCAATATGGATGTTCAGGGATATGAACTTGAAGTTTTAAAAGGTGCGGAAGAAACTCTTCAACATATTGATTATGTGTATTGTGAAGTTAATCAAAGCGAAATCTACGAGGGTAATGCCTTTATCAATCAAATAGATGATCACTTATCAAAGTATAATATGAAGAGAGTTGAAACTTCTTGGTGGTATGATTCTGGTTGGGGAGATGCTCTTTATATAAAGTCGAAATGAAAATCGCAGTATGTATTTCGGGAGGAGTTAGATATCCTCATTTAGGATTGAAAAGTATCTCTAAAATTTTTCCGAATGATTATATAAAAGTGTTCATTCACACCTGGAAAATAGAAAATAAAAACTCTTTTCTTGAAAGTCTTTCTGGACTACAGTATAAAGAAAAAGATAAGATTGTGGAAACAGATTTGTCTTTTTTAGAAAATTATAATTATGAGGAATTATTGGTAGAAAATTATGAAGAAAAGGAACCTCTTTTTAAAGAACTTTTCTCAACATTAAACTTCGTACCAGCAACAGATCCTAAAGATGAACCTAGAAGTGATATTGGTCCGATTAGTATGCATTATTCGATTTATAAAGCAAATCAATTAAAATGTAAATATGAAAAAGAAAATAATATTATTTTCGATTGGGTTATTCGTATGAGGACTGATAGTGATTTTAAATACGAATGTTTTGATATAAATTCTTTAAGTGAAGATTTAAATATACCCTCTGGAGAAGATTGGGCAGAAAATGCGATTAACGATCAATTTGCTGTGGGAAAATCATATGCTATGAATGCGTACTCAAGTTTATATAAAAATATACATCAAACTCAAACTTCAAAGTATTATCCTGAAAATTTATTATTCACTCATTTAAAAAATATGAATATAATTGCAAATAGAATTGATTTTCCAGTAAGAATTAACAATGGAATTGATTTCAGAAAAGTTTGGTATCCGCATTTGGTAGAATGATTTCATTTAATAATCTTGGATATATGGGACGTTTGGGTAATCAGATGTTCCAATATGCTGCTTTAAGGGGAATAGCGTCTCATAAGGGATATTGGTACTCTATACCAACAAATACATCTTTAAGTGAATGTTTTAAAATCCCATCTACATTACATAACAATAATAGTGTAGTTGTCACGACAGAAAAATTTGAATTTGACAAAGAATTGTTTGATAACTGTCCAGATGATGTTGATGTGTGTGGATATTTTCAATCAGAAAAGTATTTTAAACACATAGAGCAACAAATTAGGCAAGATTTTATTTTTCAAGATAAAATATTTGAAGAGTGTTTGTCTTATAAAAATAATTTTTTGAACACTAAAATAATATCACTACATATTAGAAGAAGTGATTATCTTATTGATCCAAATTTTGAGTGTCTTTCACTTGATTACTATTGGAACGCATTAAAACTTCTACCAAATTTTCCAGTAATAATTTTTAGTGATGATCCAGAGTGGTGTAAAAATAAGTTTAAAAATGATTCATTCATTATTTCTCCATTCAAAGATCCTTTTTATGATCTTTGTATGATGACCTTATGTAATTATCATATCATTGCCAACTCTTCATTCTCTTGGTGGGGATCTTGGTTGGCAAAAAGTAAGCAAACAATTTCTCCTAGAAAATGGTTTGCTGGTGAGTTTTCAAACTGGAATACAAAAGATTTATATCCACCTAATTGGATTATTTTTTAACATATACTTTAATTTCTTATGAATTTTTCTTCTGAATTGCATAATAGAGCAATCATAGACACTGGATATGAATATCGAGGCAGATCAAACCAATCATATGTTTATACTGGATTTGTTGATGATTTCATGAAAAAAATTCATGAAAAAGATTGTGGGTATCCAAAGGTTTATCTTGATATTGGATCTAGAGATTTAATGCAAACGATTGAAGTTGCACAATATCATCCTAATACTAGATTTATTGCATTTGAGCCTGTTCCCTGGCAATATCAAGTTTGTTATGAGAGAAGTTTAGAATGGGATAATATTGAAGTTTATAATTATGCAATTTCAGACAAAGAGGGATACGCAGACTTTTGGGAAATGGATAAAAATACTGGAGCATCTTCTTTACTAGAACCGATGCATGATATTCCTGCTAGTAATAATATCTCTAAAAAAATTACAGTAGAATGCAAGAGACTTGATAACTTTCTTCCTACGATAGGAGTAAAATCTGCAGATTGTCTATGGATTGATACTCAAGGAACGGAGTTAAATGTTCTAAAGAGTCTAGGAAAATATATTGATGATGTGATGTTTATACATACAGAAGCATCTCCGAAACCATATTATAAAAATCAAAATACAAAAGGAGAAATTGAAACCTTTTTGTATATGAATGGGTTTGAAATGGAATTTCTACCTTGCCCGAATCATCCTTATGGGGAAGGAAACATAATTGCTTCAAGGAAGGTATAGTATGAAAGTCTTATACGTTTATAATTTTGTTTATGCAGACTATCAAAGTGATAGTATCTATCATGGACTGATTGATAGTGGTGTAGAGGTTTATGAAACTGCGTATCCTGCATATATGTTACAGGGATATGAGCATGGATACAATCTTCATGGAAAGGGATTTACAATTCATGGAAAATTAAATCATACTCCTAGAGTTGATGACCCAGAAACAATAAAGGAAAAAATTAAAAACAGATTTTATGATCTGGTAATTTATGGATGTGTTTATACGCATTTCATGCTTCCTCAAAGACAATCTTTAGATTATTTGAAAGAAGTTATTCAGTCTTATCCAAAAGATAAAGTTCATTTTGTTGATGGATGTGATGATCTTCCTAACTTTGCTTATGGTTTAGGATTACATAATTATGGGACAGTATGGAAAACAAATGCAGAAGATGATCAGCACGGCAAATCTATTTTGTTTGCAATTCCAGAAAGTCAGTTAATTGATCATATTCCCCAAAAAGAAAAATTATTTGCAGATATTATTCCTGGAGATCTGCAAACTTATCGTTTTACGAACGAGGTGGACTATTATCATGATTATGCAATTTCATATTATGGAAAAACCTGGAAGAAAGGGCAATGGAACTGTATGAGGCATTTTGAAATTCTTGCCAATCGATGTATTCCTTATTTTCCAGGATTAGAAAATTGCCCAGAGTGGATTATGAAAGATTTTCCAAAGGAAATTATTCTAGAGACAAATAAGTATGCAGAGCAGGGAAAAATTCATCCACAATATAGTGAGTTAAATGAGGCACTTTTTGACTACACTAAAAAGAATCTAACTACTAAAAAACTTGTTGAAAGATTTTTAAATCACAGCAAAAAAATCAATCATTATTATCCACCAAATACTCAAGACATTTCTCCTTTGAATCCTTATATTGTAAAAAAAGGAAATTCAAATCATAGATATGCTGAAATCATTGAAAAAGCATTTGAGAAAGCATGTTTAGATATTCAGGAAGTTCCAGATTGGATTCTTTATTATGGAGGTGCTTCTGGAACAAGATATCGTATTATGATTAATGATATCATTAAGAATATTCCGAATGCCAGATATCTTGAGATTGGAATGTGGACTGGTTCCACTTTGTTTGCAGCAATGTCAAATAATAGAGTAAAGTCAACAGGAATTGACAACTGGACACAAGGATTTTATGGGGATGTTAAAAATCAATTTTACCAGTTTCTTCAGTTATGCAAAACTTATGATAATTCAATTACTCTTTACGAAACAGAATTCCAGAAGATTGATTATACTCAAATAGGAAAACACAATGTTTTTCTTTATGACGGACCTCATGATGAGCATGAACAGTATGATGGTGTAAGTTTGCCTTATGATGCTCTTGATGATACATTTATTTTAATCGTAGATGATTGGAACTGGCCTGGTCCGAGAAATGGAACATATAATGCTTTGAATGATAGAAACATTGAAATTGTTTATTCAATTGAGATAAAAACAACTTCTAATGATTATTTTCCATCAAACGAATACCTAGATCAAAAACATCATTGGCACGATGGATATTTTATTGCTGTTTGTAAAAAACAATGAATATATTAATTCCAATGGCTGGTGAAGGAACCAGATTTCCAAGAGACACTTACAAGATTCCAAAACCTTTGATTGATATAAAGGGAGTTCCGATGATCCAGAGAGCAATTGAGTCTCTTGGACTTATCGGAACTTATCATTTTGTAATTCGTAAAGATAGTTATTATGATCAAGTGTGTTCTTTGCTTCATAAAATTTTAGTAGATCCTAAAATTATTAGTGTAGAAGAGACCACTGAAGGTCCAGCAGCAAGTTGTTTACTTTTTAAAGATTTTATAAACAATGAAGATGAACTTGTAATTGCAAATTGTGATCAAATTATGTGGTGGGATTCCGATTTGTTTCTCACTAATGCCAGATACTATAAGTACGATGGTTTAATTGTAACTTATAGTACAACAACACCAAAAAATAGTTATGCCAGAATTGATAGAAATGGTTTTGTTCAAGAAATCAGAGAAAAAGAAGTAATTAGTGATATTTCATTAAATGGAATTCATTATTGGAGAAAAGGAAAATACTTTGTAGAAAGTTCTGAAAAGATGGTTAATTTAAATGATAGGGCACCAAATGGTGAGTTTTATGTTGGTCCTACATATAATCATATGATTCAACAAGGACTTAAAGTTGGTATTCATCACATTCCAAATTGGCAACACAATCCTGTAGGTGTTCCAGAAGATTTGGATGTGTTCTTAAAAAATTATTGAGAGGTAATTAAAATGAAATTCGTAAGGAAAGAAAAATATAAATCAGATCTAATTTCCGAAATCAGAACAGGCACTAATTTTGATGATAATCAAGGTGCTATGGAACATCCATATGGATATGGGTATAAAGGTATAGACAAAAATGGAAATGAAATATATGATATTGAATTTTCTTACTGTAATAGATATCATCTTTTAGAACAATTTAATAAAGTTCGTAATCATGCCAAAGCTATCCTTGAAATTGGTGTTGGAAGAAATGGAGAAGGATCATCGTGTTATGTTTTTATAACCAACAAGAAAAAAGAAACAATCTACATTGGTATAGATCTTTCTGATAAAACTTTTTTAAATGATCAAGAAAATAATGTATATACTATTCAAAATGACAGTATAAATTATGATGAAAATTTAAAAATCTTTAAGCAAATTGGTGTAGAAAAATTTGATTTTATTCATATTGATGGAATGCATACTATTAATGGAATGATATGGGATTGGGAATATACAAACCTTTTATCTGATAATGGTATAGTTGCTATTCATGATGTTTCCGATCATTATGGTCCTAGAAGGTTTGTAGAAAATATAGATACAAGCAAATGGAATGTAATTTTTAATGCTTGTCCAGAAGATCATGGAATTGCTTTTGCTTGGATGAAAAAATAATGAACATTACAAAAATAACTGATTATATTCGAGGGTGGTTTATTGGAAACTTTGAACCATCTCTCTTAAAAACTTCTGAATTTGAAGTTGGGGTATTGACTCATAAAAAAGGAGAGTACTGGGCACCACACTATCATAAAGAAAGCACAGAATACAATGTTCTTATAAGTGGAAAAATGGTGGTTCAGGGAAAGGAGTTAAATAGTGGTGATGTATTTGTATTCGACAGAGGAGAAGTTGCTGATCCAATTTTTCTTGAAGATTGTACATTAGTTGTCGTTAAAACTCCTTCCATTCCATCTGATAAATTTGAAATTAAATGTTAAAGAAACACAATACTATTTTTTTTAATTCATATGGTAGCAAAACAACTTTATGTGAACTTGGAATAAAATACGGTACAGATAAAACTCCTTTTTTGAATTATGATGCTTATAATTTAGATGGAAATCCAACATCACACGGATATACTCCATTTTATGATTTTTTATTTTCCAACCTAAGATACAAAAATATCTCTTTTGGAGAAATTGGAATATATAAAAATTCCTCTATGAAAATGTGGAGAGAATATTTTAAAAACGCTATTTTATATGGATGGGACTGCAAACCTGAACAAAATATTGAAAAAAGATATAATATAGATTTTGTAGAACTTGCTAAAAAGGATTTATTGCCCAATACATTCTATGATTATATGAATGTAAAAGATGAATTATCTATTATGGAGTCTTTAAAAAAAACAAATAATAAGTTTGATATTTTAATAGATGACTCCGATCACGATTTTTGGTCTCAAATTAGAATAATAAGATCTTCTCCACCATACTTGAAGTCTGGAGGAATGTTGATTATTGAAGACATGTATCATTCAGTAGAAAGTATTTTTGAGCAAATTAAATTATATGGGCATCATAAGTTTTATGATACTATGACATTTATACAGACAGAACATAACAAAAAAACTTATGGAGATGGTATAATTTTGTTAATTAGAAATGAAGTTGAGTAATAAAAAATTATGAGTCAAGATAAATTTAAAGCACTTCTTTCGGAAAAAGGAATTAATTTACAATATGTTCTTACTGAAAATTTTGTAAAAGCAATCAAGAGAGAATTTGTAGATAAAGATCCAGAAGTAATTTTAGATATTGGATCAAGAGATTTAGAACAATCCATAGAACTTCGTTATGCCTTTCCAAACTCTAGGATTATTGCATTTGAACCAAATCCAAATCAACATAAACTTTGTTTAGAAAGATCCAAACAGTTTGATATTGATTTTATTGGATGTGCTATTTCTGATGAAGAAAATACTGTTGATTTTTGGGTGGTAGATTTCAACGAAGGAGGATCTTCACTACTAAAACCTATTGATGTTCCTTGGTCAACAAATATTTCAACCAAAATAATGGTTCCATGCAGAAGAATTGACGATATACTAAAAGAATTAAATATTGACAAAGTTGATTGTGCTTGGGTCGATGTCCAGGGACTTGAATTAAAAGCACTTATGGGATTTGGTTCCTACTTAAAAGATGTAAAAGTCATTCAAACAGAAGCTTCTCCAAATCCTTATTATGAAGGTCATGCTGACATGAATGAACTTCAAAAGTTTTTGATTGAAAATGATTTTGAATTAGATTTTATGCCTGCAAGATGTCATCCATATAAAGAAGGTGATCTTATTTGTGTAAAGAAGGGATATTATCGTAATTATACTTCACTTGCCAATAAAGTTTATAATAATACAAGAAAACTGAATAGAATTAGAGCATCAAATGTTTTAGTTATTGGCGAGTGTCCTAATGTTGAATATCTAAAAAGATACTTTGAAAAATCAACGATATATAATATCAAAGATTTAAATTTTAAAGATGATACGATTATTGATGAATCACTAGAAGAATTTAATGTCTATTTTGATATTATTTTGGATGTAAGTTCTAAAGATTATTGGGATCAAATAAGACTTATTAGAGGTAGCGCAAGGCATTTATCAACAGGTGGAATATTAATAATAGAAAATATCATAAATGAATTTATTCAAAGATATGCTTATGATATTTGGGAATATAGGCACAATGAATATTTTTTTGAAGAAAATTTTGAAGAAAATTCTTTAGTTTTGGTAAGAAATGACTTGAAGTATGGAAAAAGATGGATTAAACCTCAAAATTCCTTTTCTTAAAACATAATTAATTAAATTGGATTGAGCAATGAAATTTTTTAGAGAACTGACTGATTACGAAAGAGATCGTTGTGTTGTGGCAACATATTACATCGAGTCTTATAAAGATCTTGGCACACTTCGGGATGCTGCCTGGAATCTTGCTATTGGGCAGAGTGTTGGCAACCCTAAAGTAAGAAATCGTTGGGAGAGTGATGAACTCTTTGAACTGGCGTCTTGTGTTATCTATGCTGATGAACAAGAACTTTCTCAACAAACAAAAGGTCAGGTCAAAATTGGTTTCCCTAAAGTCAATACTGACTGGGAAGGTGATGGCATTTCCCATCTTCTCTGCCAATTAATGGGTGGGCAACTGGATATTGATGTTTTCAAAGTTTGCCGTCTTCAGAAATTGGAATTCCCAGCAGATGTAGAAGCACAATTCTTTGGACCCAAGAATGGTATTGATGGTATTCGTAGGTTTGTTAATCGTTACGATAAACCACTTTCTGGCGCGATTGTAAAACCTAAGACTGGTATTTCACCACAAACTCTTTCAGAAATGGTGAAAGAACTTCTTGATGGTGGTGTAGATTTCATCAAGGAAGATGAGATTCTGTCTAATCCTTCTTTCTGCCGTCTTGAAGATCGTGTAGAACTCATTTCCAATATTGTTAATAATTGTGGGCGGAATGTAATCTACACTTTCTGTATTAATGGTGATCATCATACCATTTTAGATCGTGCCAAATTTGTTGCGGAGAATGGTGGTAATGGTATTCATATTAACTTCTGGTCTGGTCTTGGGGTTTATAATTCTGTAAGAAAGATGGACTTGCCTCTGTTTATTCACTATCAAAAGAGTGGTGATAAGATTCTTACCGATAAGAGGCACGCATTCGGTATTGATTGGGATGTTCTCTGCGATCTTGCTGGACTTTGTGGTGTGGATACAATTCACGCTGGAATGTGGGGTGGTTATTTGAGTGATGATGAAGATGAACTTCGTCAAACGATGGCAACACTTCATAAGAGAAATGTTCTTCCTGCTTTGAGTTGTGGAATGCATCCAGGAATCGTGAATACAACCGCAGAGAAGTTTGGTACAGATTTCCTTGCTAACTGCGGAGGCGCTGTCCACGGACATCCAGAGGGCACTCTGGCAGGTGCTCTGGCGATGCGTCAGGCAATTGATAAGAATCCTGGTAAGGAGTTTCGTGCTGCTATAGATAAGTGGGGATATGAGACTGGTGGTGGTTCTCTTCCAGAATGGGTATTGGATTTTTGATATGATAATCATCGCACATAGAGGTAATCTTAACGGACAAAATCCTTCAAGAGAAAACAGTCCAGAGTATATTGATGAGGCAATTGCAGCAGGATTTGATGTTGAAGTTGATGTAAGGTGTGAAGATCATAAATTCTACCTTGGGCACGATGAACCACAATATCATGTTCCCATGACTTGGTTGGTTAAAAGAAAAGATAAACTTTGGTTACATTGTAAAGATTTAAGGTCGTTGGATGTTCTTTCAAGTAGTCCAGTTGATTTTCACTACTTTTGGCACGATATAGATAGATATACGCTAACCAGTAAAGGTATTGGTTGGGTTTTAGTTGGACAGATACCATTTAAAAAATCGATTGTAGTTCTTCCAGAATCTATTCATTATTATGATAAGTATGATGGAAGATACGATAGAATATTAAATACAATGGGAATTTGTACAGATACACCATTATTTTATAAAAATGAGTTATGAGTATTTCTGCAATTTGTGCTTGTAAAAATCGTAATGCGCCACTTCATATATCTTTAAATTCTTGGTTAAATTTTAAAGAAATTGATGAAATAATCATCGTCGATTGGAGTTCCGATGATCCATTAGATTATCTGACAAAATTAGATTCAAGAATTAAAGTTATAAGAGTTTCTGGAAAAGAATACTTTAATCAACCGCAACCATTAAATCTTGCTGCAAGTATTGCATCTGGCGATTATATTCTTAAATTAGATACTGATTATATTATCAATCCATATTATAACTTTATTGAGAAATATTTTCCTCAAGAAAATTCTTTTACTTCTGGAATTCATAATATCAAAAGCCCAGAATATTATGATGAAAAAACTGGATTGTATATGTTCGACAAAACGAATATGTCAGATCCAGATTTAAGAGAGTATTATAATTCTTACAGTCCATATTTCAAATATCTTACTGGATTTTTGTTCATAAGCAAAGAAAACTTTAATAAAGTCGGTGGATATAATGAAAATTTAGGTAAGTATTATGCTTTCGAGGATGATGAATTATTTCAAAGATTGAGACTTATGGGATTAAATGAAAATAAGTTAGATTGCGATTTTTACTTAACTCATATTCCACATCCAGATAAAAAGAGAACAGAAAACTTTGAAGGACTTCAAAGTTTGAATTCTTATGAGGATGCTGTCAGAGAAAAACTGATGTCACTTTATAGTGGTGAAGAACTGGAATGGCAAGTAGAGTATGCTCTCTCACAAAAGCACATATGGGAAAATAAAGATTTTATTGGAGAAATAACAGAATATTATGTAAAACCAAAAACAAATTGGAATATCAAATCAATCGATAAACAAAATTATATTGCGAAAGAGATTATGTCTGGACATTCAAATCATCAATCAAAATTAAATAATTTTCCATCAGTTTACTATGTAAGTTTGGAAGAATGTGTAGATAGAAGAAATGAATTAGAAAATCAATTCAGAAAGTATGATATTGTTCCAAAATCTATTATCTCAAAAAGATTCAAAGATTCAAATGATGTAGTTACAGGAAAATATGTTTATCAATTAAATGATGGCACTAAAGGGTGCTGCGTATCTCATTTAAAATCTATTAAAGATTGGTATGATACAACAGACGAAAACTACGCATTTTTCTGTGAAGATGATTTGAGTTTAGATACAGTTCCTTGTTGGGATTTTACTTGGGAAGAATTTGTAGAAAGTATTCCAGAGGATGCTGATTGTGTTCAATTATTTACGATTCGGGATGAGTATGATACTTTCGAAATAAGAGAAAGATATTGGAACGATTGGGGAGCAACAGCATATATTCTTACAAGAGATTATGCAAAAAAACTTATTGACACTTACATCAAACAAGACTCATATCATTTAGAAATTCCTGACCATG
>Ga0208784_1000824_pt1 | contig 13974 bp, 27 predicted proteins | sample DEB19_08_DNA_FD_184531 | JGI IMG/M metagenome (GOLD analysis project Ga0208784, IMG submission 184531) | Aqueous microbial communities from the Delaware River and Bay under freshwater to marine salinity gradient to study organic matter... | ecosystem: Environmental > Aquatic > Marine > Coastal ... | reverse complement strand
CCCACATAAGGCCGAATCTTCAGCCCGTTGTTCTGCGCCACGTCGATGGCAATCAACACCTGATACGCCCCCGACGAAATAGGACAGGTGAACGTCGAAGTCGCAAGACCCGCATTCGCCTTCATCTCGCCCTGCACCGTAGCGTCAGCCGGCAACACCGTCGCCGCAGCCGTCACACCCGGATTCGTGACCGTGTACATCTCACTTCTCCAACATCCGACGGAGTTGGGCGATCTCCTCGGTTTCCTTGATCTCGTCCTTCGTCGTGGCCGTCGCCGCCTTCAACTCCGCGCTCTTCTTCCAAGCGCAAAGATCCGACAACCGACTCACCACGTCCAAGAACTCCTTCACCGAGTTCACCTGCCCAAGCATCACCACCAAATGCCTCTTGATTGTCTCTCGGACTTCGTCCTCGTCAAGCGCACGCTGCGTAGTTGCCATCCGCAGGTAGTCCGCCTCAAGGCTCGACGGCACAAGACGTTCTCGACGCTCGTCGCCACCAATCCCCTCCATGAGCCGTTCAATCTCGATGTCCGTTCGACTTTTCGGTTTAGTCATACGCCGACACCGTACCACATCCCCCGGAGCCCGTCCCCCCAAGCCCGCGCCCTGCCCCCCCGCCACCTAAACCGTCGCTCGCTCGCCACCCCTCTACCGAGCCTCCTTCCCCCTCTCCCATCTACCCCTATAGTCCCCTTCTTCCCTCTCCCCCTTCCTCCTTGGTGTCGGGGTGTCTCTCTCTCTCCTAAGTTCAGGTGCCACCCCCCCGCATCAATATCGGTCAGATCGTTCACAGGTAGACGGGGAAATGGTCGGTGGCGTGGGAGCGTTTATAGGGCGTTTTGGTTGCCGGTAGACCGACTACACCAACCCCCTGCTCCGGTGGCCGGAAAAAGGGTAGCCAAGCCAAGCAATCGGGTTTTTAAAAATGGTCGGTGTACAAGGATGGGGGCAGATACCAACTTATAACGCGCGGCGGGCGCGACCCCCCGGAGCCGCCGACCCCGCCCCGCCCCGACCGCCCCCCGATTCCGCAAAATCCGAAGGTCCCGCGCATTCCGCAACGTCCGCACGTTCCGCACGTCCCGACAATCCCGAATCGCCATAGGATACTAGATACGCCGCGTCGGGGGATCGCCGATCCCGCTCGTCCGCTCGTCCGTCGGTCCCGTGTCCCGTCGGTCCGTCGGTCCGTCCGTCGGTCGGTCCCGTCCCATGTCGCGACGTCGGGGGGGGTGCGGTCCGTCCGTCCCGGTCGGTCGGGGTGCCGACGTTCACCCCCTCCCCCGTTCCCGCCTTGTCAAAATATTTTCTAAAAGGACTTGACACGCCGCGCCGATCATGGGACAATCTCAACGCGTCGGGGAAATCCCCGCGGAAAGGCTAGGAAAAATGAAACGTCGCCAAGCGGTTTCTATTTCGTATTCGGTGGTTTTGGCTCCGGGATATGATCCCGAGACGGTCCGCATGCGTTTGTACGAAATGTTTCGCGCTACGTGTCGGGACGTCGAAAACCTTCACGCGGTCGATATGGTGTCGGTTCCGGAAATCGACATTCGCCCCGATCCGGACGCGTGAAACGTTCGGATTTCCCTCCCGTCGAAACGGACGGGAGGGAGGTCCGGGACGATTCCCGAGAAAGGCTAGGACATGAAAAGAAAGACCACCACCTACGGCGTGTGGACCGTAAAACAGGACGCCGAAGGTTTCTACGAAAATCGGGGGGAAGGATCCGATTTCCCCGTCACGCTCTGCGGGATTGAAGCGGCGTTGACGGTCGCGAAAATGGAGGGTCCGGAATGGACCGTAGTTTTGGAGAAACGCACGGGCGACGCGTTCCGCGTCCACGATATGGAAGATGCGACGGTCTACCATGTCGCCGAAAATGGAACCTTTCTCGGGGGGGTCCGCGTCCCGGTCCGCATCGTGAAACTCTGTCGGGAAGCGGTCCGCCGATATCGACTCCACACTCAAAACGCGTGAAACGTTCGGACCCCTCCCCCGCTCGACATGGGCGGGGGTGGATTCCGGGACGATTCCCGAGAAAGGTAGTCAGAAATGGACCACGAAACGAAACCCGAGATGTTCGCAGTGTGGTACGCGTGCGTTGGTTGTCTCCCCGATTCTCAAGAACCGGAGTACGTCGGCACGTTCGCCGAATGTCGGGACTACGTCGCCGAACATCGGGACGATTTCGACGTCTCCCCCCATAACCTCTACAGGTTTTCAATCGAACCTTGGGGGGACGCGTGACCATTGCCCATTTCGTCGCCGTAGCGTTCCTTTTCATGGTGGCCACACTTGGGGCGGGGCTCATCCTGATTTTGGGCGGGGCCTATTTGTACGTGACGTGCCGAAACGCGGAAAGAGAGCGGAAATGCTGATTCCCGTTACCCTTGGGATTCTTGCGGGCTTGGGGCTTCTCGCCCTGATTTTACGTCGCGACTAGGTCCCGACATGGGCGGACGTTACGCGTCCCGGGGGGTGCAAGGCCCCCCCCGCCCCATTCCCCGAAACGGGGAGGAAAGGTTAGGTAGCGTGAACCATTTTTTAGACGTCGAAATCTTCGCCGACGATGCCCCGCGGATTGAATACCCCGAAACCGGGGACGCGTTTGCGGACGGTTTTCATAGGTACGTGACGGACGGGATCCCGGAATGGGCGGGAACCTACGTTGTGACCTATTCCGACGCGGACCCCTATTTCGGGGAACCGGATTTCCCATTTAACTCCCCGCGGGGGAGTTGCATTTCGGTCCGCGTGACGTTCCCGGGACTTGCCATGGGGTATGTCTCCTTAGTCCCCCGCTTGCGTCCGGTTTACCTTCCGTCCCACGTGGTCGAAATGATTTCGGGACCGGGACCGCAGGACGACAACGTCGCCGACGCGTTACGGAATCCGCACGTTCGGGATATTTTGAAAACCTTTACCCGGGAAGAAATGATTTCCTACCTGTTAGGGGTTGGGGCATGGACGGACCTAGCCGACGCGGACTCCGAAACCCTAGCGGGGCGGTTCCTATGGTGCGTCGCGGGGGACATTGCCGAACAGGCCCGGGCGGCAGAGGAAGCGGAAAGGAACGGGGACCCGCACGCGGAATCGGAAGCGGACGCGGACGCATACGCGGACCGGGACGGGGACTAGGTTCCCACGTGCCCGGGCGGACCGCGCGCAAGGGTTCGGGGTTCGACTCCCCGACGGGCATTTAGGTGCGAAACGGATTCCCCCGGACGGTTCCGGGGGCATTTTAGGACGCGTTGCCCCGGGTGGCGACGCGGGATTTAAGGCCCCGATGCGGGGCGGAAAGGTTACGGCATGGCACGTTTTACGCGTACAGACTTGCGCGCCCTTGCGGCGGAATGTTCGGTTGGGGTGACGTACTACAACCCGGGGGACAATCCAAAATACCGGGTCCACGCCCAACCCGGGGCCGACTACTTCGACGGAACGGGGATTTTTACGGGGACCGTCCCGGAATGCCGCGCTTTCATCTTGGGAATGCGTTTCGGGCGCACCGCGGGCACCGTTTCGACGAAAGGCGGTGACGCGTGAACGATTCCAACCGCTGCCCGTGGGGGAAAATCGAGTGTCGGCAAAACTTCGCGCCGGGGATCGATTTCGTGTCCACCCCGTCGCACGGGGGATTTCTGATTTCCGATGAAAGATTGGCCGAAATGCCCGCGAAGTATCGGGCTACGGCATTCCTGAAATCCCACCCGCACGCGTTCGAAGAGGATTCGTCATGGGTGGGTGTGGTTTTGACGTGGCCGCAATACTTTACGGAAACGTCGGTAGCCAACGCCCGGGACCTGTACGAAAGGGCATACGCTCACCGGAACGCGTGACGGCATGGGGCGACGGTTTCGGGCGGGATTCCCGCCCCGGGTGGTTCAACTCCCCCGGCCCCGTTGGCGCGTGACACGCGCCGGAAAGGTTAGGACATGAAAACCGTGGAAGTGTACCGGGGACCCTCTCGGGTCGCTCGGGGAAACGTTGTCGTCCTGTTGAACCTCTCGACCGGGAACACCAAAACCGGGGCCTCCGTCCAAGCGTGGATTTTGGACGCGGACACCCACCCCGTGACCGCCTATCAGACCGGAGCCCCCGCTAACTGCCCGGGCAGTTGTGAACGGTTGGAACAGGGGGATTGCTACGTGAAGTATTTTCAGGCCCCCGCGTCTATGTTCAACGCGTGGAACCGCGGCGCATACGGCACCCTCTCGCCGGAAGGTTACGGGGATTTCATGATGCGGGCAGCACGTCGCGGGGCGCGTTTGTTCCGAATCGGTGCGGTCGGGGATCCCGCCGCCGTTCCGGTTGGCTTGTGGTCCGCGCTCGTGACCGCGTGCCGGAATGCCGGCATGGCGTGGACGGGTTACACCCACGCGTGGCGGTCCGCGGATGCCGCGGGCCTGCGCCCCTATGTTATGGCGTCGGTCGATTCTCTCTCCGAGCGGGACGACGCACGGGAGGCGGGGTGGCGGACGTTCCGCGTCGCGACGGGACCGTTTGACGACACCCCCGAGGGCGAGACGCGGTGCCCCGCCTCCGCGGAGCGTGGCCACGTCGCGACGTGCGCGGAATGCCACGCGTGCAACGGGACGTCCGGGAACGTGGATATCCTGATTCGCGGGCATGGGATGGCGTTTTCCGGCGTGTGGGAAGTGTAAAACAGAACCGCCCGGGGGCTCCCGTCCCCGGGCATTTCCTCTAGGGGTGCAACATGGCGAAACTGAAATGGTACGGTTTGGTGTATTACGACGGACGCGGAAATCTTGAATCCGGATTTCTGTACGCCGACACGGACGAGGGGTTCGTTGCGGAATACGCGGCGACGTGGGACCCGCGGGGCGTTTTCGAGGATTCCGAAGAAGAACCGGGGCCGGAAGATTTCCCGAGATACGAAATCATTCCTCTGACGGCATCGGAATACCGGAAATGGAAGAAAACCACCCGCCCCGAGGTTGGACCGGAGAATGACGGGGTCGCGGATTATGAAACGTGGTTGTCCCGTCGCATGGAATCGTGAAACCGTAGCGGGGCGGACCGTGCCGGATGGTACGGTCCGACTCGCGGGGGTTTCCCGCAGAAACGGAAACGACATGAGCGCAGATAATACGGACGGAACGCGGGACGAATCGCTTGTAACCGTCACCCTGACGCGGAGCGATCTTCGCGAGGTTGTAAACGCTGTCGCGTTGTTCTCCGGGTTTGTTGCCCGGGACCTAGAAGAAGGGAACCTCGACGCGTATCCGGAGGACCCGGAGGAGATTGAAGCATGGATCCGGGACCTTCAGCGTCTCGCGATTCTTTTGGGGGAACAATCATGACCAACGCAACCGTGACGATGGATTTGTTGGAATTGAACGCGGTGCTTCAGGCCCTCGAAATGACGATTGACCGCCTCAAGCGGGACGTCGAGACCGGGGACCTTGAACAATACCTTTCCGAATGCCCGTTCGGGCATACCTTGCACGACGCGCCCGCGCACGTGGGGAAATGGATCGCATACCTTGAACGGGTGCAATCCATCCTCGAAAACCCGACGTATGGAGACGGAAAATGACCCTGCACCGTTGGGAGGTCCGGATCGTTTCGCCGGACATCATGGTGTCCCATTCGTTCGTGGCCACGTGGGACGACGCGGAGCAAACCTTCGCCTCGCTGATGCGTTTGGCCGACATCGACCCCGAAGCGGGGCCCGAGGACCCCGAGAGTTTTGAATTCTTTTGGGGCATGGGCTATGAGATGGCCGCGGGATCTTACCCGGACAAATTCGGGTTCTGCTTCCGACGGACGGACGTGCCGGTGATCCGACCGGAATTGAACTGAAAATTCCGCAGGGGGTTGCAAGAGTAAACGGGGGCTCTATGATGGCCCCCGGAACTTACCTTCCGAAACGAATTCTGCCGCAAGGCAAAGCCCCCCGCGTCCGGCGTCGCTTGGTAAGAAGCGCATGCTGACACGGGGGGCTCTTTCTTGCGCCGAGGGTGCTTCCGTCGCCTCGCAAAACACACGGCGTCACGCGGGACCGAAAGGGAACGCAACCACGCGGAGCAGAAACCGGGGCGCGTCAACGACGCGGACGAGGGGAGCGTGATTCCTCTCGCGGGGCTGTCCTTCTTACCTTCCGAACACGGGGGGGTAGGGGGGGCTTTTGCGATGGGTGTTCCGCGCTGTTGACCGCGACGATGCCACCGGGTTGAGCGGCGATGATGCGGATGATCGTGGTCTTCGTGACGTCGTCAAGCAACACGGGTTTACGTTGGCCGTCGATTGCCAACGTTACCTCGATGCCGGCGATGAGATCGGCAACGTGGAACAAAACCGGTTCGTTCACGTCGTTTCCTCCCGAGCGAATTCGACGATGTCCGATGCCGCAAACGACGACGCGAGCAACGTGGACATGATGTTCGTGGCGTCGTCGAAGTACTCGACGATGGTGATCTTCTGCGGCTCGGCGTCCTGATGACGCTGGTACGTGAGCGTGATTTCGACGCACTCGTCCACACGACGGACGAACGCGGTGAGCGAGCCCTGATTCGGCATCGCAATGGATTTCCATGACTTCATCGGTATTCTCCTCCGTTGGCATCGGGACGAACGACGACGGACACGCCCGCAAGACAGCGGGTCAACACGAACTTCTTCGCGACGAACAGACGCACGACCTGTCCGTCGTCTTGGTAAACGATTTCGTTCATGCCGTCGAGGACCGCCTTCGCGAGGTTGTCCACGTCCGGCGCGGTGTCGAACAAAGGATTCTTGCGGTAGCGTTGCCGCGACGCGAAAACCGCGAAGATCAGATCGACGATGACAGCCCCACGCAGGGGGTAATCGGGATGCTCGCGGATTGCGGCCAGCGCGGCGGCTCGGACCGCTGCTTCCCAATCGACGGTGGTTTTCGGGGTGTACATCCGAACGAAACGTCCGCGGGCAACGGCCCGAGGCCGGCCCTTGGGAACGCAGCGTCCGGGGACAAAGAAGCGGAGTTCAGACACGTTTGACCTTCTTTCTGAGACGTTCAAGGACCTCAGCACCCGAGACGCGGTCACCTGCGGGTTCAGCAGGCGGCGCAACCTCGGCGCGTACCGTTGGAGTCGATGGTGCGACATATCGCTTGGCCTCCAAGACCAACCCGTCCATCATTTTCTGAAACAGGTCCAAGTTCCAACCGCGTTCGACAACCCAATGCCGAGAATCTTTAAAGTAACGGTCGATGGCAACAAGCGCGGTTGCGAGGTCGCCGTTGCACCGCTTATACAGATCCGCAAACGCCGCGGCGTGCCGGGACATCGACCGTTCGGGTCCGAGACCCTTGTTCTTGCGGTTTTGTACCCACCGCTCGATCATGGGCTTGGTCGGAATCTTGGGTTCCGGCGCAGGGGCCACGGGGAAAAGATCGGGCGTGACGGGAACGGCTTTCGCCTCAAGATCCGCCACGCGCTTCTCTAGAGCCTCGATGCGTTTCATAAGGTCGTCGTTCATGCGTGGATGGTACGAGCCTAGAAAATTTTTTGCAACCCCCCTTGCAAAACAATTTACCCGCTCGTAAAGTCTCTTGCCATGAGAGTTCCGCCGACACCGGATGGTCACCGCCCGATCATCTACGTTTACTACTCGCCGAAGCATTCCACCCCGTGGAGGGTCGTGGTCAGCGAGCGCGTCGTGTCGTCGTCGATTCGCATGGAGACGGCGATTCGTAAGATCGTCGCTATCCGAACCAAAACGGTTTTCTCTGCCAAGTACTTTGATGCCGATCCTCGCATCTTGGTTTGGCACGCGGAGGACCGAAAATGGTTCGTCGTTCAGTCAAACGTGGCACCACCGGATACTTCCGTTTCTCCTAACCTTTCCTATCCTCATGTCAAATCCGCCGGTGCTGCCACGCCTTATTCACAGGAGGTTTCCAATGCCCAAACGGAAACAAATGTCCCTTCGGATGACGATCCTCAGCCAGTACGAGACTCTCGGAGAGTTTTGCGAGGCGATGGGGATGCATCCGAGCGTGTTGTCGAGGTTGATGAAGGATCCCACGTACCCCATGTCGCTGGATCGACTGGCTCAGATTTCCAAGGCTCTGAAGGTAAAACCGGATCATGTGATTCGGCTTCTGAGCCGGCAGCAGAAGCAGCACATCGCGAAATCGAAGGCGAAGGTCGAGGGACAGTTGCGGGTTCTGAAGGCTGAGGCTCAAGATGGGTAAATCAGAAGCATTTGATCGCAAGAGCGCCATCGGCGCGTCCGAGGCGGTGGCGGTGCTTTCGCCTGCCGATAGCCCGTGGCTCACGCCGTACCAGTTGCAGCAACGCAAACTCGGTCGCGAGCAAGAGAAGCCGACGAACACCGCAATGAAACTCGGCAACGCGTTGGAGCCCGTCATCGGGTCCTTGCTGCAAGACGAGCGCGGTTGGTCGTTGGTTCACATGAACGAAACCGCTCGGCACATCAAGGCTCCGAACGTGGCCGCGTCTCCCGACTTTTTGTCGGCTGACAAGACCTTCGGTGTCGAGACCAAGGCGATTTTCAGGACTGCCCACGAATGGGGGGACGAAGGTTCTCTCGACGTCCCGGTTCGTTACCTCACGCAGGTTCATTTGAACATGGCGGTGTGGGACATGCCCGTGTGGTACCTCGCGGCCTTGATTGGACCCGACCTTAAGGTGTATCGCGTCGAGCGTGACGAAGCCCTTGAGGCTTTCATGGTCGAGCGGTTGCAGGAATGGTACGAGAAGCACGTCGTCGCCGGCGATCCCGTGGAACTGACCGAGCGCGACATGCCCGACTACGTCCGTGCGAAGTACCCGACGGCAGGCGGGCAGATGCTTGAATCGACCCCTGAGGTCGATGAACTTGTGCAGAAGTACCGCATGCTCAAAGAGCAGCATTCGACGTTGGGCGTTGAGGTTTCTCTCGCCGAGACGCGTATCTGCAACGCCATCGCAGACGCTGATGGAATCACGGGGTCGTGGGGTAAGGTCACGTGGCGCAACGTCGCGGGCCGACGCACGACCAAATGGAAAGAGGTCGCGGAGGCGGTCAACGCTCCCGCTGACGTCATTGAGAAGTTCACCACGACGGGCGAGTCGTCCCGTCGGTTTCTTACCAAGTGGAGTTCAGAATGAGTGCTATCGTCGCTTTGAAGCAGGATTTGGCCCTCCGTTCCAAGGAGTACGCAAAGATCCTCCCGCGCCACGTGCCGCTTGAACGGTTCACCCGTTCCGTGGTCATCGCGTGCGCCAAGACGCCCGCCCTGCTCGACTGCAACCGCTCCTCGCTTTTCTTGGCGGTGCAACAAGCCTGCCAACTCGGGTTGGATTGCAGCGGCACGCTTGGGAGCGCATACCTGATCCCGTTCAAGGGACAGGTTCAGTTGATCCCGGGATATCGCGGGTTGATCGACCTCGCGAAGCGTTCCGGTCAGGTCAAGAACGTGTACGCGCATGCCGTGTACGAGAACGACGAGTTTGAAATCACCCTTGGGACGCATGGCGACGTCAAGCACAAGCCGTACACCAAGGGCGACCGGGGCGATCTCGTCTCGGTGTACGCGGTCGCGATGCTTGAAGACGGGATTCAGTTCGACTTTATGACGAAGTCGGATGTGGACCGCATCAAGGGGCGCAGCCGTGCCGGCGGCAGCGGACCGTGGACGTCAGACTTTGCCGAAATGGCAAAGAAGACCGTGGTGCGCCGCCTGTTCAAGTACCTCCCCGTCTCCACGGACCTTGCCACGGCCCTCGAAATCGAGGATCGCGTCGAGGACGGCAGCAGCGGCCCCGAGGTTTTGGACGTTGCCGAAACGCCCGCGCCCTCGCCCGCGCAGGTTGACGTTGACGTCGAGGTTGTCGCGCCGACGTTGCAGCCCGCACCCGAGAACCCGACCGAAACGTTTGCGGAACGCCTCAAGCGTAAGGGTGCGATCAAGTGAGTTCCGGGGAGGCACTCCGCGACGACGCTCTCAAGCGCGTCGAGAAGAACGCCTCCATGTCGTGGATGGTCGAGGCGCGGGATTACGTCCTGCGCCTCGCCCCCGGCACGGAGTTCACCGCCGATGATGTATGGGTCGCGTTGAGTAACGAGACCCACGAACCCCGCGCCCTCGGCGCGGTCATGCGGAAGTTGTCAGCCATTAAAGCGGTAGTCGCGACGGGCGTCTACCGCGCCTCGCGGTTGCCGCGACGGCACGCTCGCCCGATCATGATTTGGAAACGTCTCGATGCCTAGGAAAAATGATCCCGACAAGGTGAGGTTGTTCATGACGATTCAAAACGTCTCCTCGCCGACCGTCATGTGGACCGTCAATGAGTTCCTGCGCTACTGCCTCAAGCGGTATAAGACTGAGGGATTCACGATCAAGGACCTGATCGCCGATGCCGACAAAGCCGGCGGCGAGTGGTGGGAACTGACCCGTCGAATCAGCAACAAGGGTTGGGAGTTGCTCGCGTCGCCCAATCCCGCCGGCCTCGGCGTGATGTTCCGCATCCTCAAGAAGACGCATGTCACGTTGCACATCGACGGTAAACGGTACTACCTGCACGGCGATGGCGTTCACGACGTGAAGTGGTTCCTCAGAGAGAAAGCACCGATGGCCCATGCAGTCCGATAAACACGACCCCACCCCCGGGACGCTGATACTGACGATGGCATGGACCCTGTCCGGGTTCTGTCCCGCCTACGTCAAGATGTTCAAGGACGAGCCCGTCCGGTTCTTTCAGGGTGGCGAAATGTTCGTCATCCTGATGCTCTGCGGAATCCTCGTCGGCATCCTCGCGCTCGCGCAAAGCGTGATCGCCCGGCCCGCCTCGGTAGGGTTTGCCCTTGCCGGTTGGGTGGCCTACCACGAAATGCGAAGCATGATTTTCGTGAAGACGATGTGGGGTTGGATACCCGTCATCGGCCTCGGGATCATGCTCGTTTGGAACGCGTGGACGGTGTCACGCAAGTGACCCGACGGCGATCAGGCATCCAGTCCGTGCGCCTCGCGGAACTCCGCAAGGTCGCCGGCGTTGCGGATGCGATGCAGGATCGCCGGCGTCCCCTCGCCCATCCAAGCCGATTCGACGTTGACCGCCACCCATTCGACGGCCTCGTCTTCGGTCATGCCCTGCTTCACAAAGCAGGCCACGAGTTTGTCGTAATCGTAGACCAGCAACGGACCCGCACCGGGCCGCTGGAACCAACCGATCAACGCCTTACCGCAGCCATCAATCTGCAACACGGATTGGTGAGTCATGCGAAAAGCATATCATCGTAACTCCTTGGAGTCACGCATGTACCACAAGCCCGACGGCACGACGACCGACAGCGTCCACGAATACCTACTTGCATGGCATGAGGTCGCCGAGCCGATTGCCGATGCTACGCATTCCACGTTTCTCGGCTGCAACCCCGGCCTGACCTTTGCGTTTGAGGATCAGAAGTTTGTCCTGCCCGCCAAGGTTGGATTGCTGTTAGCCGCTGCTTTAAAGGAGCGACCGTGCGCGGATTGAGTCACGAAGAACTCGACATGTTCGGCGATCTCATCGTCCATCTCGACAGCATCGCGATGTACGCTCGCTCGTGTATGGCCCTGACCTACGAAGAACGTGCCGTCCAAGCCGCGCACCTACGCTCGATGGTAATGGTCACTCGGGATCGGCTGATTCGGTTTGAGAGGCTTGCGGATCTGCTTGCGGAGCCTCCAGCGGGACTAGCCCAAGACCTTGCCGCCGCCGATGCAGCCGCGTCTTCGCGGTGATCGCCATGCACTTCTTGCACGTGATGCTGTACAAGTTGGCTTTCGCAAAAGTCACCTTGCACCCCATCCGAAGTTGCGGAGCCCCGCAATGGGCGCACGACACCTTAAGCAGAGCCTTGCTGTGAGCAAGGTAGTATCCGATTACCGCGCCCTCCGGAGCGTCTTCCAAGGTTACACCCGGCACGGACACGAACACCGAACCCCGGTCGTGATACCGCCGCTCGGACGAATTCCTGAGGGGGCAGAACGCGCCCTCGACCCCATCCATCGGCTCCAATCCAGCCCCACCAATCTCGGCAAGACGCAACCGGATCGGTGGTTTCTTTCGTGCGTTTGACATGGTAGTCTAAGCATACCGAGAGGTGCCCCATGACGCGAGCCATCGCCCCGACGTTTGAATCCCTGTCCTGCCGCCGCGGTTTTGACTGGCCTAAGTACGGCAAGTACGAACTCACCATCGCCGGCCAACTTACCTCGACGGATACCTGCCTCGCAGCCACGACGGCAAACATCACGCTGTCAGGGGCTCAAACCATCGATGGCGTATCCGTGACCGCTCTCGACCGGGTGTTGGTAAAGAACCAAACCAACGGGGCCAACAACGGGATTTACGTTGTGTCGAGCGGCGCATGGACCCGGGCGACCGATTTTGATTCGTCGTTTGAGGTGTTTTGGGGACTGAAGACGACGATTCGGGCCGGCTCGACCAACGTGGGTAAAACGTTTGCCGTGTCAAATACGACCGCAATCACCCTCGGGACGACCGCGTTGACCTTTCAAGAGGTCCCAAGTCATTGGACCGCGTATCCGATGGACATCACGTCATCGACGTTTACGGGGTCGGTCCGCGTCACGGACTCCATTGACTCGACAAGCCCGACGTCGATCACGGTCACGAAAGAGGACGCCGTCAACGGCGTGATCTCGTTTACGTTGCCGGGCACGACGACCGACGATTTCACGGTAGGACGTCGCTACCACTACTACATTTTGGGCAACGGACCTTTTTCCGGATTCGTGCAGACCGTGGTGATGCACGGCCCGCTGTACGTCGAAGCCTAGGCTAGCGCGTCGGAGCGGTCGCGCTTGGTGAGCGCAACCTTGGCGATGGGCATAGATTTGGGTTTGGCGTTGCGCGGAATGCTCATCCTCAAACGGCCGTTGTCTAACTTATAGATGTGAATTCCGTGGCGTTTGCCCCATGAAATGATTTCGGGGTAAATGCGATTTATGTACATGTTGCGAAGTTTGGAACGAGGAATTTCAAGTTTTGCTGTTTTCCCTTTCAGCAACTCCGCTTCTAGTTTTTCAAATGGAAGATTGCCAATTTCATCTTCGTTCGATGACGATGGGAACAGTTTTCTTAAATCATCAAACTTCATTTGTTTAACGCCATATGGCGTTTCTATGTCCACGGACGAATACACTCGTTTTTTAATTTCCGACCGAATTCGGTTCGTGTTGCCTGCGCGATTAATAGCGAACAATGTTATTTCATTCGCCAAATTAGTTAGTTGGCGAGGTTTCCACGTTTGCTCTCCAATTAGTCCATCGTCAAAATTATTTTCCGCTTCAAATTTCATTCCGGGTTGCCACGCATTTAGCGTGGCATTGGAGAACCCCGAAACATCAAACAGTTTATAAATAAGATTTTTTTCCTTCGACAGGTTCGGATCGTTTCGCGCCAATTCTACAAGTTGCTTGGCAATCGTCAGGGCTTGTTTGTTTGATGGAACATTTTCTCCTGTTGAAAACGGATCCATTATAGTTTTTAGATCGTCGGCAAAATAGGTAGGAATTTCGGGCGCGCTATATCGAGCGGTAGCATTTTCAAATTGAGCGAGTTGTTGTTCTGTAGGAGCGTCTCGATGATACAAACGGTCGATTTCATCGGGGGCCGCGATTTCAATCGCAGTAGTGCGTTTCTCAGGCGAACTTGCATTTCGTTTTACAATATCGTTGTATGTCGCAGCCATGATCGACGTGAACCGCGTCGCTTCTTCAATTGGAAAATCATCCAAATCGTCGGGTGAATTGGCGCGTTGCAATTCCGAAATCAAAAGTATTTTGTCGTCTTCGTCTTTATAAAATTGACCACGCACACGCGATACAAGGTTGTTGAGGGATGGTTTATCGTAATGATGTTCGTAAACTTTGAATTCCGGATTGCGAGTTTGAGTAACTAGCGTATATGGTTCGATGTCGGCGTAATCGTCGGCAGACGATGGTTTGAC
>Ga0208784_1000823_pt1 | contig 13993 bp, 24 predicted proteins | sample DEB19_08_DNA_FD_184531 | JGI IMG/M metagenome (GOLD analysis project Ga0208784, IMG submission 184531) | Aqueous microbial communities from the Delaware River and Bay under freshwater to marine salinity gradient to study organic matter... | ecosystem: Environmental > Aquatic > Marine > Coastal ... | reverse complement strand
TTCGGCAGGCACGCCGCCATGCTTATCAAATTCAAACGAAACGGCTTCGTAGAATTTGCCCGATGGCAACGGCTTTTCGATGAACGTGACGTACAACACCGAACCCTCAACAGGATCAGCAAAGTAGTCGATCCACTCGCGTCCGGGGATTGCGGTCTTGGCTGCAACGGTCGTGTTCAAAATCCGAGTAAATGTATGAAAGCTAGTATCAAACAAAATGACTTTGTTTGTCTCGGGCAGCCATACGTTGTACAAGGTGCGAGGAGCGCCGCCAAGTTTCTTGGCGGTGTCTTTGTCGATCTCGCCGTTTGCTAGTTGCGTCTTAATGGCTTCGCAGATCGGGCATCGCTGCCCCAGCGTCAGCTTGGGGCAGATTGCGAAGTCCTTGCCGCTTGCACCGAAATTACGGTGAACGTAGTAATCTCGGCTGTAGTGCATCTCACCGGGCTGTGCCACGGGATGATGTGCGCCTTGCGGTACAACATAAGGCAGGATCACCATTTTAAGGGTTTGTGCCTTGTCGATGCGAACGAGGTCAACTCCCTTTGGTACGCGAATGACGCCTACCTGATTGCCTTCGTTTGCCTTGTCACGGGTTGCTTTGGATGATAGCGCCATTAGTTGCGTACTCCCTTTGGTTGGACGGTCATGGAACCAAGGTATCCGGCGACCGTCAACTCGGCCAGATACTTCAAACTGGATCGTTTCATTTCCAAAGCATCGACGATAGCGCGGGATGCAGCGGATTCTTTTTTAGCCTCAATGACAGCGTTCGTCGCGTCAATGTATTGTTGCTGTGTGATAATCAGTGACTTGACCAATTCTTCGGTCGTCTTTGGAAACCCGTAGTTTACTGGGTTTTGGCGAATGTCAATAGACAGTCGAGCCTCAACCAACTTCAACGCCGCTTCTGCTCGTTGCGTTGCCTCGATGTCATCGGCAGCCTTACGCGACCAAAGCAAGATGTCGGTCGGGATTTGCTCAAGCTGCTGATCGAGTTTGGATTTGTCGATGCTGAGATCGACGGTAAGTTCGTTGTCGGCCATTTGTGATTCTCCGTTAGTGTAAGTATTGTTCTGACAACAAAAGAATCTACGGTGACACTTTTGCCAACGCCAGGGTAAAACCAGATTTTTTGGAATAAAAAAATGGTTCTTTGAAATTTTCCATGATTTCCACGGCTTTTCCGGGGCGTCCGGCGCGAATCATTGTGGCCCCGTAAGCCATAATCGCGCAGCGAAGTCGCTCGACTTCGGATTCCGGCAAGTCCTTAATAAGTGTTCCGTGTTTTGGAAACAGCTTGGTCCCGCTGTAAAGATCCTTGACCAAGGCAAATGTATCTGCTGGTAAATCCGATTCAACATCCAGGACAGAACCCCATTCGGATTCGGCGGTGTGGCTAATCTGCTCCAGGAATACCAAGGCTTGCCGTGCGCTTCCTTGGGCCGCCTCGGCAATCTTTACGGCGCTAGGGATCTTGATACCTTCTGATTCCGCTGTCCGTTCAACCAATGCCACAAGATCAGGAAAACTAATGTCCCCAAATTTAACATGACTGCATCTGTTGACTAGGGGCTTTTCTAGTTTTTCTGGGTTGGTCGTGCAGAGGATGAAATAAACATGCTCGGGCGTATCCTCCAGCATTTTCAGCATAGCTCGCTGCCCGCTAGCAGATACAGCGTGGCTTTCGTCGATGATGTAGATACGCGCTTTTCCGCTGAGGCTTCGCAAATGCAGCTTGGCTTCGATGTCGCGGATCATATCGATCCCGTTGTCGGATGCTGCGTTCTTCTCGATGATGTCGATGCTGGAAGCGCCAAGGGCCTTGGCGATGATCCTAGCTGCCGTGGTCTTTCCGCAACCCGATGATCCCGAAAACAACATAGCATGCGGAACCTTTCCGGCATCCAGCATGCTTTGCAGCATCGAAACAGCGGCTTTCTGCCCGACGATCTGACCTAGCGATGTCGGACGTACTTTTTGGTATAGGCTCATTTATTCTTCCTCGGGGAGATAGGTTTTCATCACTTCGTTGATTCGCCGGTGAAATTGGGGTAGCGAACCGTCGTTTAGTATTTTGCGGGAAATAGTGAATAGTTGCTGTTCGCTGCTGTGCTGAGGTAGCAAAGCAACTTCATCGGATACTCGGCCCTCTATTTCCCAGATTTCCCCACCGTTAGCGTAAATGTACTCGGCTTCCTCGGGAAATCGAACATCCCGAAATACGACTCTCGGAGCATTCATTTCCTTGACTCGCTGCTTGGCGATGTTCACCCAGCAGTAAGGACCAAATAGGTTTCTGCCATTCTCGGTGCCGATGGTTCTCAGCATCGCCCGAATCTCAGGATACCGGCGTTTTGCAATGTCCCAGCCATGCTTGTTGACCAGTGTTTGCAAATACACGGCGCGGTGGTGCGCGATCACGATGGCAGGATTAAGGCGGTACAGCGATTCATAAACCGGGTCTGAAAACCCAATCATGGAATAGCCGAAGAAATGGCAAAGGTAGGTGGCGCAGGTATCCTTGCCAGAGCCAATGGCCCCTTTAAGTCCAATAAAACTTGGTAATTTATTCATGTTCTTTCCTCGTATAAGGTTTCTTGTTGGCCCACGAATCACCCACTTCTACCTCGGTTTTTAGATCAACTATGATCCAAGGCCACTGTGTCCGTAGCCACCGGGTCATGGTGTCCGTAGCCAATGCTATGTAGTCATCCAGTTCTTCCCTTGGAACCTCGGCAAGCAACGAATCATGTATCTGGCAAAACAACCGGCTTTTCATCTTTTTAGCGGCCAGTTGTTTTGTAATCTGAATAATACTTTTCAGCAAGCAATGAAACGCCGCCCCTTGAACTGGGCTGTTAATGACTTCGTTGCGTTTGAATACGCCCCAAACCCTAAATCCAGTGTGCGTGTAGAAATGCCCGTTGCGTAGGTAGTTCAGATAGAAATCTTTTCGCCATCTGCCATACACCGGGAATCTCTGTTCCCAGAATCGTTTTTCTACGTCATGGATATGTTGCATAAACGAATCTGGGGTCATAGCGTCCTCGTTGCCAAGGTGTATGATCCCTTTCGACCGCAGATGAGATTCCAGCAATGTGCCTGATTCCATTGTATGCTTCTGTGCGAACTTCCAAAGGTTTCTAGCGATGCTGGCAAAGTAGTCCCCATAGAAAACTGAAAATGTAAATCCCGACTTAATTTGCGTTCTAATCGGCTTTTCTGACTTGTCGAGCCGATAGCATTCGATTGCCATGTCCTTGTGCAAATCGTGCCCTGTCTCAAGATACTCGATCATCACCGGGTCTTTGTGGTAACAAGCTGCAATATGCACTTCCAGCGCCGAGTAATCGATTTCCACAATGACGTTGTTCGGGTCATTCGGCTTTATCACCGAACGAATAACAGAACCAATGTCGGGATCGCGGATAGGGATATTCTGTAGATTGGGTGAATCCGACGAGGATCTATAAGTTACAACCCGGTGCAGATTGAAGAATCCATGCACTCGATTGCCGCAGACTTCCTTGCGGATTCCCTGCAAGTAGGTACTGCACAGCTTATGCAGCTTTTGTGTTCTCTGGAACAGCTTGGTGTAGTCGCTGCCGATGTCCCGTAGAATGCTGTCGTCCAGCATTATGTTGCCGTTTTCGGGATTGATTGTAGGGTTTTCGTAGCCCATGACATTGTAGAGAATGTCGGCTAACTGCTCTCTGGAGCCAATTTTAGCTTTGATACCGTATTTCTTGCGCTGTTCCCGGTATTCTGGCATATCCCGCAGAGCAGCTTCGTTTTCTTTGATCTGATCCTGTATGCGAATGATGGCAGCATCAAGGCCGGGAACGTCGATTGGCATTCCAATCTGCTCCATCCTTGTAAGCGCTAACGCCCCTTCGTGCATTAGCGCGTATGCCTGTTTGCTTGCCGGTTTCATACTTACTCAATAGTCCGAACTAAGTGGACAATGAAAGTAGCAGCTACCACACCGGCCAGGAACCCGACCGATGCGGCTGCGATACAGAAAATGGCGGTTGTCATTACTTAGGACGCCCTGCGCGGTCGTAGTAGCGGACGTTGTTGCCCGATACTCGGAACGAGCCGGTAATGCGGCCAGCGGCGTCAGTGATGCGACCGCAGGTGCCGCCAACGCAAGTGGTTACTCGGCTGACGACTTGACCGCGACCGTTACGAACGGTGTAGCGGTCAGCAGCTTCGCTGACGCTGGAAAGGCCAAACAAGCAAACAACCGCGAAAACAAACAAATTAGTTTTCATTATCAATATCCATTCCTACAAGAGAAACACAAATACCGAGAACCAACAAAAGCCCCGGCCAAATACGACCTAACTCGGCTGCCAGAATGATCCCGCTGTACGCAGTAAGCATGCCAGCCGTAATCAACAACAGTGCAATGCCTCCTTTCATATTGTTGTATCCTTTCAAAAGAGTTGACTTGTCTACCCAGTGTACGGCTTTTGTCCGGTGCTAATCGCGTAAAAAACCATATCAACAGGAAGAAAGTCAGAATTTTCGATTTGTTTTACCTCGGGTGTAATGAATTTGCTGGGGATAAACCCAATGCCAGCGCCGCCCGCGACAGCGTATTTAATCTCGCTCGGGGTTTCCATGTTAGCGATAAACATGGCGTCCTGGCCGTTTAGTGCGGTTTCCACAGCACGTTGGTTTGCCGTGTTGGTCATGTCAGAGTAGCCGATGACTCGCAAAGGTTTGTGCCTAAGCATATCCTGATCCATGCTAGACTGGATAGGCACAAGAGGCAGCCGGAAAATCTCTACGCAATCGTAGTTACTATAAGAATTTGTACTGAGCATGAATGTATCCTTGCCCAGAATAAATTTTTGTAATACTTCAATCTCGGTACCTTTGGTGGTAATCTTACGGACGAAGTAGTTCTGATCGATCTGCCGCAGCGCGGCGTTCAAGTCGTCCCAGAAGGCGCTGTAAATCCAACTTTGACACACGATGCTAATTCGGTTTTGCAGAAAATGATCCTGCTCGTACTTTGCCATCTGTTGACGCATGTACTTGTGCGTATTGACGACCCGCTTAGCGTACTTTACTAGGTCTAAGCCTGCTTTGGTAGGTCTGGAGCTATTAGGATGGAATAGCTGCAAACCGAGTTCCTTCTCAGTCTTTCGGTTGTTTGTGCTGACCACCGCCGGACTGCGAAGCCCCAAAGCCTTTTGTGCCTTGGCTGCATCGCCGTGCTGCACTGTCGCCAAAAACATAACCAACTGATCCAGAGTAGGCAGCATTGTCCATTCTGGTTTTAGTTTGTCTCGTCGTGTCATTACTCCCCCCAAGCCGATAATAAGCTAGGCCGCCCAACCTTCGTGCAGCCCGCTACTGCAATCCAGTTGGGGCGGCCTTGCATGAACTCAGCTTCTCGCAAAGCGACATAGTTGTATCTGCACACGCCCATGCGGCGCTCCTGTTCGGTCATGTTCAATCCAACCATTGCGGTAACGTGTGCGATTTTCTTTTTGCAGTCCGAAAAGTTTTTCTTGGATAGCAGCCATGCGCTGTACCCTTCTGTATCTGACTGGGTAGCAGTAACGACTAGGCTACGAGTCCGTGTTGATAATGCTCGCAATTCTTCCCAGTTCGCATTGATCTGGTCCCTCGGCTCTTTATAGCCTCTAGGACCGGCCAAAATGTCGGCATAGTCGATGACAAAAACATCCGGCATCCACCCCTCGTCTGCCCATCGCTGCGCCATTGCCGATATGTCTGCTGCCGTGATCGTTCCTGCCGGGTAGGTCAGCAATCTAAATCGGGTAGGATCAGCCTGTCCGCTTTGCTGGAAAGCCGCGATTGCTTCATCCTTTGTAATCGGCTGCGCAGTCCTGGCTTCCCATTTTACGGTAGGCTCTTTGTCTTTATACACGACCTCGGATGGAACGTGAAATGTTCCGCCTTTTAGTGGCTTGCGGCAAAGCCTGGGCGCAAGCCGCAGGATCATTTGAGCCTGCGACATATCGCCACAGGAGAACAACGCGACTCGCTTGTTCTGCGAAACTGCTCTCCATGCTAGGTCGAGCAGTACCGTAGTTTTCCCCGTCTTTTCCGGGGCTAGGAACGAAACAAACGAGTCGGCGCTAAAGATGTCCCCAAAAAACTCTCCTAACGCGCCAGGATACTTGATTAGCGGTTCTCGATTAGCATAAGAAAACGCATCTTCGATTACCTTAGCGTCCTGTAGCGGAAACACTCCGGCCTCTTGCTCTCCGACTTTGGGGCGTTTCCATGAGGCTTGCAGGTTTAATGCGTCTTCTAGTTTGCCGTTCTCAATCAGCGAGGTAATGCCTTGTCCGAGCCGCTTTAGGCTTTGCTTCTGGACTATATTATTGATCGTATCGATGGCGTAATCGTCGTTTAGCCCGGATTCTGCCGGTAGATTCGTCAGCCAATCCGAAACGGTTTGCGCAAATGAATCGTCTGCCGTTTCCTTCCAAAGATCGAATCGGCTAGTGATGCCCGCAGCGCCGGGGGCTTGCTGATACTTCTGCCAGTGGTCAACGCACCAGTCGGCAATTAGGTTGCCCCAACGCGACCCAAAGCTATCTCGCTGCCATAACGGGGCTACCGAGCCTAGTACAGCGTCCGACAACACCATAGCCACTACGGCGTGGCGTTCCTCTGCTCCATCGTGCCTGATTACTCGCATTCCAGCCCCGCAAATTTCCTAAGTTCCATAATCTCCCCTTGGCTAGCCGATCCAGGGTCATCTGCATCCAGACAAACCTGTAAAGTTTCTCCAGGGAATACCGCTAAATCAGCGGCCAGCCTAGCCGCTACGGCCTGTGCGTCAGGCGAATTGTCGAAGCAGACCACCCTACGAGCATACCGGCTCATTAGATATACCTGTTTCGCGGTATATTGCAAGCCAAAGGTGCAAACCGCGCCGGGGCCAATGTTTGCCATATCGAAAAACCCTTCGACGATGATAGCGGTATGGCCGCAAGATTCTGCACCGAACAGCAGATCCTTCTCGGACATGGTTTTCTCTGCGTCTTTGGCGGTGAAGTATCGCTGCTCTCCTGGTGCGGCCTCTCGAAACCGAATAGTCCAGGAAACAGGATGGTGATTGTGAGTGATCGGTATAAAGATCCCGCGACGAAGGCCGGAAAACGGCCCGACCGACTTCAAGCCGTACCTACTGATTAGCAAATGGGGGTCTAGCTTTCGTTCTGTTTTTAGGTAGTCGCGGTCTTTAGGGCTAAGGTCTACCAAGCCTTTTGGTGGCGTATAGATTCCGTACTGCTTCTCGACATGCTCTACCGGTGCATACGCTGCTAGCGAACGAAGCAGTTCAAACGGCTGCGCGGTTAAGGCACGAAGTGCGCTGATTACGTTTTTCGGGCCACACTTGTAGCAACTAGCCCTGGAAAAATCGTTTTTGATTCCTAGTAGGAATTTTGTGCTGTGGCAGTAGGGGCACTGTACATTCGACCAGTATGAACGAAAATGCGGGTTGCTTTGGTCGGCAACCCGCACTTGGTTCTGTTCTAAAAATTCCTTGGCGTTCATTGGTCGTTTTCATACGCAGTGGTTAGCTTAATCCATGTTCGTGCCGTAGAGCAATCTGCGGCAAGCCGCAGCATGTACTGCTGAAATTTCGGATGGTAAATCTCGAATTTCTGGTAGCGCTTGCTATAGCCTGGTACCATGTTGGTAAACCAATGGAGCGCAAAAGCTCTAGGTGGCAGCAATCTCTCCCAAAATACTAAAGCATCTGGCAGTTCGCATAGCTTTAGCCAGGATAGCAATGCGCTGTAGGTATCCATTGCATGTTGAACGTATTCAGGTTGTGCGCCGGTTTCGATTGCTATAGTCTGTGCGTCCTCGGATACCGGATAGCCCGATAAGTCGCTGGTAGCCTGTTCGCGCAGCCAGTCGTACCTAAGCACAAATACTGAGCTTGGTATATCTCGAATGCCGGGCGGCTGTGTTTTGCACCATTCAATTACCTTTGCTACCTCGTCTGCTTTGCTCTTTTTAAGGAGCTTAGTAAAGTCGGATAGTCGGCATTGTTTCTTAGTGCATTTTGCAAAGTCCGCCATCAGCAAAGACGCTGGGCTTTTCTTTTGCTTTGGTGTTTCTGGTAGTAGTGACATGGTTACTCCGGTACTTCATTGGCCTTAGCGTCGATTTCTCTGAGCACGCATTCACGCCATGCTAGCTCAAGACCATCATAAATACCCTGCTGATAAGTCATTCGCTGAATCGATGCTTTTCTGTTGTGATATAAATCTACCACTCGAAAATACTCAGCTTTTGCTTCATCCATTTTTTTCTTGATTGCTTCGGTTACGCTCACTCCGTCACCTCGTCCAAAACTTTTTCCGCGCTTTCAATCGCTGTCGCCAGTGTGTCCTGTGCATCGACTACTGCCGATGTTCCGTCAACCATCGTGTCATCCAGGAATGGTTTAGCCGCTTGTATCAATGCTTTGACAGCTTTGGTTAATGAAGTACCCATATTTTCAGTATTCCAATCAAACTTAGTAGTTATCCTAGCCACATTAGTATTCGGTTTTGTTTTGGTGTCAATTTGGAAATAGGTTTCGTCAATGCCGTCATCAGTCTTGTCCCATCCAAGGTAGTAGATAGTTACTTTGGTGTATCCATACCGTTTCACAAGAAGGTCTTGTGTAAAACGTAAACATTCGGCAACATCGCTAAAATCAACACTAATGGTTTCCTTGTACTCCAGTATTTCTATTTTGTAGTTACTCACTCCGTCACCTCCACGCCAAACGGATGTTTTGATAAAAACCTATTTACATACTCCTCTATCGTGTACCCTGAGTTAATTCTATAATACAAAGATCGATATTTAACACCGAGTGCCTTGGCCCACTCAGCTATTGTTTTTTCCTGACCAAAACCAAAAAACTTTGTGTTCCTAGAAGTGTTATTGTTTTGCTGAAAAATGGTCGCCCATCGACAATTCTCTAAACAATATCCTTTACTGCCGTCAATTCGGTCGAGCGAATGATCTTGCGATGGTCTTTCGCCCATATCAATCAGGAAGTTTTTGAACCCGTCGTCTCCAGACCACCTATCGCAAACAGAAATTCCACGGCTCCCGTATATCATAAAGTTTTTACCGTGGGCAGAACGGCAGCGTTTGTGCATTCCGTTCCAGCATTCAAATGTGGCACTCCCGGTCATTCCGTGTTTTCTTTTAAGCTTTGATGCTAGCTCATTGTTGTAGCACCCGCACGAAGATGACTTGCCGTTTGCAAATGCATCTCCTCGAATCAATTTTTCGATTCCGCAGTCGCAAACGCAAAGTATGTACGAGTATCTTCCGTTGCATGTGGTGAACTTTGGCCCTGTTGCAATCCACCTACCAGACCGCGACCCAATAACGCTTTGATCTATTTTCATGTTATTCCTCACATTGAACGCCAAACGGTGAACCGTCATCAAACACAATAGCATCAAATAATCTTTCCCAAGTATCCCCGCCTATCCAACCACAATCGTCATACCCCCTTGGAGGACGGGAAGTAAATTTTTCGCTCTTGTATCGCCACCACCTATCCCGATACGGCTTGAACTCCTCTCCATTTTCAAACTGTCGATACCGCTTTGGCTTTTCGATCTTGCGAACGATTGGCCGAGCAACAACCATTCCTATTTCTCCATCCATAATTCCAAACTGCCCATCGAGGCAGTAATCACCTTTGGACGGAACGCCAATCCGCACCAACTCCCACCCATCAGGGATACCTGGAACGCCTCGAAAACCTTGCTCGCTCATTTCTTTCCTCCTTCAATAGTGATAAACTGATTCGCGCAGCATTAGCCACTAGAACATTATGCACGGCTCACCTGTGGTTTTCCCGGCATTCTCCCAGGCTCAGCCAGGGAGAATCTATAGTTATCCAGACTTTTTACGTTCGTCCAATTGCCAGCAGACGCAACCAAAATCGGCAGTTGTTCGCATGGACTTCTTTCCAGAAAAATCTACCTTGCGCACCTTATTGTCACGCAAGCCTGTATGCCACACACAGACTGCTCTACCGTCGATCGTGCCCAGCACATCTGTCCACCAGTGGCATGTGTCACACCGCTGGATAACAACGGATTCCACCGAAGCCTCAATAACGTCTGTTTTCATGGTTTACCTTTCCTTTCGGCTCGGTGATCCGAGCGTTATCGTCTTAATCAATCCTTGCAAATTCCGCATCGTCCTCAAATGGCAGATGCGGCTTTGGATTCCAAGAAACAATCACAGCGTATTTATACAAGTCGCATTCCCGGCTCATCCATCGACGCAGCACTGCACAACCCCTTGGCCATTGCTTGGCGACCTCCAACGGATGCCATGCCGTAATGCCCGACGAAACAATGGATTGCTCTGATTCGTGCTGTTCTCGCTGCAAATCGTATTGACCTTGTTCGCTGTCAGTGTAATCCATAATCAACCTCTTTCCTTTCGGCTCGGTGATCCGAGCGTTCTCTGTATCATTCCGCCGCGACTTCGACATCCTCTTTCATGCCACCAGCACGCTTGAACAAATCTGCCGCCTCCGACAGAAGCCTTGCCGCGTCTTGCTGCTTTTTCTCCGCAAGCACTAGCGTTGCTTCTTGCCGTGTCTCCCACATTTTCCGCGAATCGATCTCTACGGTTGTGAACGAATATCGATGCTTAATGCACGCAATCTTCGTTGACCGCAAATCCTTCTCGATAATGTCGATGACCGTCCCGCTATCGACGCCGCTGTAACTGTGAAACCAAACCGTATCGCCAACTTTGACATTCATAATCAAACCTCAATGAACAGAGAACAATTGATTGCATCCAAGTCGCGTAAACAGTCGCTTGGCAGTGGATGCGTTACTGCCGCGACTGGATGAATCAAAGCGTTATCGTGATCGAACGCAACCAAACTTCTTGGTAATACTGTCTAGCGATTCCTCGAACTCTAAGACCTTTGACAATCCAGAGAAGAGACAACCGACCAAGTAAAGCCTGCCTTTGTACTCCTGCAACTCGATTCGCCGCCGCTTTCCGTCGATGGTGACGTACCACTTGCTGAATCCGTCTTTGCTGCATCGCTTGCGGTGTTCGTCCACCGACGCGATAACAACCGCATGCACGGGAGCACTCATCGACGTTTTTTCTGATTGCATAATCTTTCCTTTCGTGCCCCGTGATGCGGAGCGTTCGTCGTACCTAATCCGCGATCACCAAAGCGGTGAGTCGCTCCAGCTTTGCAAACAACTTTTCGCTTGGCCGCTTACCTGTCTTGTAGCACGCGATGTATTCATCTTTAGCCGCAACGAGGTCGCGGAGAAAATCGCGCTCCATCAACAGCATCCGAACTTGTTCGCAGCCCCTCGCAATCTCTGCCGCTTCCAATTCTGAAATCCGTCTGAACTTGACCATCACCATACTCCAATGAAATCACTGTGTTCGCGGTGTCCGCACTTACTGCAACACTGCTCAATACACCACCCAAAACCGTACCTGATCCAATAGCTTCCATCGTATTCGTGCTCACACTCAGAAGAGAACGACGAACGATCGGACAAACCTAAATGCTTGTTACTATCTTGACTCATGTTTACCTCTTTCCTTTCGGCTCGGTGAAACGAGCGTTATGCGGACCTACTGACGCTCTAACGCCTTGGTCGCGTTTTCCTCTAACTCGTTAATCCATCGAATCACGTTCTCGTAACACACAATCCGATTGATGTACTGATTCGCTATATCGTGGTCGCCACGCTTGGCGTAGTCGTCGGCGTATTCCTTGGCACTTTGGATCGCACCGGAACACCTCGCCAACAAATGCTTGACCGTTGAATCCAATGCCGCCAAGTATGGCTTGCCGCTGTTTACCGCCATGATCCGGCAAAGCCGGTCAATGCGTTTCCTGTCGTCGTCCGCTATCGCAATCTCAATCTGTGTGCTTGCCATCTTTGCTTTCCTCTATTACACGTTTTGCAATGTTCAACCCTTTTAACACCCCATCCCACCACGAAGCCCCATGACTGATTCCGTTGCGTTCCAGTTCGTCTCTCGACACAACGGCGTCGGCATATTCACACCGCAACTTGTTGAGGATCTCTGCGACAAAAGGCCGTGGAACAATGGGATGCATCGAAGCGGCATCCACGCTGTTTGATTCGCTCATAATCTTTCCTTTCGGATCGGTGCATCGAGCGTTCTTGTAACAAAAAGTACCCTGTTTTTATTACTCGTTTAAGCCAGCATTACAAAGATCAGCAATATCTCGCATTGCTTTGTTTCTGTCCTCGGTGCTTAATGAATCAAAGTCAGCCGTAATCAGAATCTTCACTAGGGCGTCTTGCATTCGCCGATAGCGATACTCTCGGCAATCACAAGCAAAGTGATGCGTTACGCATCTTGATGCCTGTTGCTTGGATATACACAATTTGTCCATTGTTTATTCCTATCGCTTTTTCGGCGGTGGTACGGATGTTGGTGGATTCGTAATCTGCTCCCGCAGGTCATCGACTCTTTGTTTCAAGGTGTATAGGGCATAGTCCGCTGCATCTGAGTTTTGTAGTTCAAAATTTCTCCATTGTATTGCAGATTGCAAAATCAATTCGGCTTGTTTGTATGAAGTCAGTGGTGGCTTTGGCGGTGGTGGCTGTGGCTGTTTGCTTGTCATATTTGATTTCCTTTAAGAAAAAGTACCCAGTTTTTCTTAATGGATCACTGGGCAATGCCAAGTTGCGGCACCAGCGTATCCAGTTGCTTTTTAACGAGCCGCTGGGTTTCTCGCTCTTGTTTCTTCGCATTCCGAAGCCGGTGAACATCCATCAAATATCGATCTCCGTTCTTTATAGCCTCTTGCAGTACGATTGTCCCCAATTCCTCAACGGTGCATTCCAACTGGCACGCCAAGGTTTTGAAGTCAATCACCAAATCCGCCGGAAGTCGGTTAATGGTTAAGTTTCTTGTTTGTGGTTTTAGCGGGTTTTGCATTTAGTAATCCTCCCTTTTTAGATAGTAATATGTCAAGCACGGGCAATTCCGTGTTTTGGTGTCCGTCGATAATGCTGTTCGATATGCGCTGCTTGTTCTGAATCGCATCGCATAGTCGCTCCTCAATCGATCCTGGCACCACTAAGTAGTAAATTGTGCATTCTTTGTTTTGCGTCAGCCGGTGTACCCGGTCTGCCGCCTGCTCCATCGCCGATGGCGTCCACCACAATTCAGCCATCGCCACCGTGGACGAAGCCGTAAGCGTGATCCCAACGCCAGCCGCCTTGATATTCGCCACCATAAGCCTAACCCCAGGATCATGCTGGAATTGGTCTACGATGGCTTGGCGTTTCTTAGCGGACACTGAGCCATCGATGACTACAGCGCCCTCTGGTAGTATTCTTCGGCGTAGAACATCAATCATCGCCGTGTGAATACCGAAAAGAATCAATTTTTCTTGGGGGTTGTCGGCAAGGAATGCCCTAGCCCAATTTACGATGGCGCGGCACTTCAAGCGGCTAGTCAGCCGAAGCAGCACTCCCAACCTTGTCACAGCTTCGGCTTTCTTAGCCGAAGCTACGTTGCCCATTTTGCTGTTCTCACTGAGCCAGCCAATGAAGTCGGTTTCTGCCTTTTGTAATTCCTCTGGATTATCCAGGGACATCGGCAACACTACCAGCTTTTTGCTTGGTAAATCCAAAACCTTGTCTTTGAGGCGACGAAGCGTAAACGGCTGAATCGCTGCGTGCAATTCCTCTAAATTCTTGGCCCCTTTGTATTCCCAGCCCCAAGGTGATTTCTTGGGATCACAGAATTTCCAAGCATAGGCTTGCCAGCTTGGGAATAGCTCAGGCCGAATGATGTTCAAAATCGGCCAAAAGTCAGCAGGTCGGTTCATCACCGGCGTACCGGATATGCCGATTACCTTTGTAGATAGCCTAGAAAGCCGCTTAGCGGCCTTTGTGCGCTTTGCGGCGCGATTAGCGAGGTTGTGGCACTC